>Ga0222633_1000444_pt1 | contig 38362 bp, 33 predicted proteins | sample AntAcemetageno48_FD_179816 | JGI IMG/M metagenome (GOLD analysis project Ga0222633, IMG submission 179816) | Saline water microbial communities from Ace Lake, Antarctica - #48 | ecosystem: Environmental > Aquatic > Non-marine Saline and Alkaline > Saline | place: Antarctica: Ace Lake | collected...
CCAAGTAAGAAAGTCTGGAGAGTTGCTGCTTTGGATCGCTCTGACTTTATTGGAGAAAATGCGACTGAAGCAGGAATAGTGACCGTGAACACTGTCCCAGAAAGCGAGGTTCTGAGAATCGAACGCTCCCTTCGTGATGACAGGCTCGGGCTCGAGTTTACGCCAGCGAATGCCGTTTTCGGAGGCAAAGGCGTAGAGTCCACCCGGGGTTTCTCCCTGGTGCCAGTTTTTCCCGGGCTTCTTGACTCCGCCAAGTGCCTTGTAGCGCGCATCTGCCTTCGCGTCAGGATTGGTGTCGAGAAAGGGGGAAAAGTTGTGAGACTCGACACCGCGCCAGATTACATTGTTGTCCTTGCTTCCCTGCACTTCGATCAGGCCCAGTTTGGGACGTGTGAAATGAACGCCGTCCTCACTCTCGACGAAGCAAGTGAGTTGATCTTCGGAATGGTCGGATCCACCGGAGCTCGCACGGTAGTAGAGCCGGACGCGTTTGCCCTCTTGAACGACTGAGAAATAGGCGCAAGTGGGACCTTCCCAGGGTTTGTCTGTGGAGAGAACAATCTCCCGGCGCACCGGTTCGTGAAGCTTCAATTCGAGATTCTTTTTGGAGGAGATGAGAAACTCATCAACAAAAAGCTCCCAGCGCGAACCGAGGTTGAGGGGTTCTGCTGCGAAAGTGACAGGGACGGATTTTCCGCAGACTATTAGTAAAGAGAGCAGGAACAGGGGAGCGCATTTCATGCCCGGATCATTGAGGTTCAGCCATGCTGTTTCAAGCATGATGAATGGTTTATTGCGTTACCTTTCGATGTCGCGTCTTGATTTGTCTTCCAACTGCTCACATTCACTAGTTCATAGCGCTTCGCGGGCCACGGGTGTTTGGGCATACCATTGGAGAAGCGATTTTTTGAGCCGCTCTGTTATTTCGGGATTTGTTTTTGCGAGGTTTTTCGATTCCCCCGGGTCAGCATCGAGATCAAACAGTTCCGCTTTGGTGCCGTCCAACTGGCAGAGGAATTTCCAATTGCCTGATCGCATCGCGAGTGGCACTGCGGCGGTCGGGTAAAACCAGAATTGCGGCTTGCTCCGCTGGAACGGTTCTCCTCTCAGCGCAGCCGAGAAATCTTCGCCGTCGGATTCGTATCCGTCCGGCATCGAAGCTCCGGCCAGTTCGGTGAACGTCGGAACAAAATCACAAATGTTCACCACCGACGTTTCGTCGACCCGTCCGACGGGGACGCCACCTTCCGGCCAGCGGACGATCAAGGGGACGCGGATCCCACCTTCGTAGATCATGTGCTTCCATCCGCGGAGGGGGGCGTTGGACCCGCCGCGACCTTTGCCGGCACCATTGTCGCTCGAGAAAATGATCATCGTGTTTTCGCTCAATCCGAGTTCGTCCAGTTTGTCGAGGACCCTTCCGATCTGCTCGTCCATGAAATGGAGCATGGCGTAGTGGACTTGCTCTTTCCCTTCGAGCTTTGAAAGCGCCGCTAACATTTCATCCTTCGGTTTGAACGGTGTATGCACATCTTTGAACCAGACATTGATGTAGAACGGTTCGGCGGCGTGCTCTTCGGCGTGGTTTTTCAAAAATCGGATTGTGTCGTTGGCGATGGTCCGACTCGACCATCTCAACCAATGTTGGTCAGCGTAGGGATAGACATCGTGTGGTTCCGGCCAGAGCTTCCCCGCTTTCCATGTGGGACCATTCCCGGCCGTCGTTCTTGAATAGTCGAACCCGTATTCCACGACTGGCGGCGCATCGGGATGATTGACCACGATCTCGGTCCGGCCTGAAGTATCGATCCCCGGGTTTTTCAGATCGGAGATTTTGAAAGTGCGGCCACTCCCTCCGCCGAGATGCCATTTCCCGATCATCGCGGTTCGGTATCCGGCCTGCTGTAGCGCGCGGGGGAACGAAGGCGCGTTTACATCGAGCCAGTCCGGCATGTGACGGGCTTTGTTGTCTTTGAGAAACGAAAGATGTCCGTAGATTCGGTGTTTGTCAGGAAATTGCCCCGTGATCGCCGAACTCCGTGTCGGGGAACACACGCAGTGCGATACGTAGAACTGAGTGAACCGTGTGCCTTCCCGCGCGAGTTGATCGATGCGGGGAGTCTTCGCGACCGGGCTACCGTAGCAGGCGAGGTCGCCGTAGCCCATGTCGTCTGCGTAAAAGAAAACGATGTTGGGACGGGGAGGATTCGCTTGTGCGCTGTGAGCGGTAACAGCCAACAAAATCGCGATCGGGACTACATGCTTGAAGGGAAAGGGCTTCATGCAACGAGTGAGGGGTTTCTCATTGCTCGATCTTTGGAGACGGGGAATAGGATTTCAAGCCTGAAAAGTAATTCCTGATGGCGCCACCGCTCGCCGCCGTTTGCTTTGGGCCGCCTTCTCGACGGTGGTAGCGATTACTTGTTAGCGGATATATCCATCCAGCCAACCACGTGATCCCTGTGGTGGAACGGCATCGGCGATATCGCTCCCATCCGCGAGAGTGAAGGCGATCGCGAGAGGGAATTCCCCCTCTGGTGCCCCGCGTGTGTACTGACCTTCGCCCCGGAAGAATCCCTTCGCGAGTAGATCGAACCGGGAGATTTGACCGGCGGTGACGTCGATGAAGCCAAGGAGGTCGGCTCGATATTCTCTTTTTCCGGAATCGATTTTCAGGTGAATAGATCCACTGAGAACTCCATCCTCCAGCGAAAGATCTGTCTCTACGATTTCGGACTCTTCCCACATTGTTGGCTCACCGCGGGTGTTGTCGACGAAATGAAAGCGGGCCATTCTCGTGATCAGGCTCTCAAAAAGTTCGCCCCGGACGAGGGCTTCGTGTTCATCTTTCCGGATCCAAAAGTTGTCGCGTCCTGTGCCCTTCTGAAAGATCCGCTTCATGGGATCGTCGGTCTCGTCGTAGCCGCCAAGTATCCGCGAATGAACCCGAACAACGAGTCCGCCTTCGGGAGGACCGTAGGCAAATTTGAGATCTGGTTTGCCCGCTTCAATTTGAGCAACAGCTGTGGGCTCATATTGCTCCAACGATTCTCGAAGTATTTCCAGCAATCCGTCCGGATCACGGTGATTGCTATAATCGAGGAAGGCTCCGTCGGGAGTGGCGATGTAGTGCCCTTGCGTCGTTGGCCCGCCATCACCGACTTTTCGTGGACCCTGGTTGGCGATCTTTTGGTAAAAACGACCTTCCGCATCCTGCTGTCGTCGCTGATAGGCTTGATCGATCGCGACTGGCACAAAGTCGTTCTTCAGAAGCGCGACGATCTCCGGGTGACTGAAGCTCGACTCACGGTCGAGCACTCCATTGTTTCATGTGCACCCGAGCGGATGTCCGTCCATCGCCCAAATGAAGAGCGGTTTTCGTTCTTCGGCAGCGCGGGCTTGTGCTTTCAGCATGGATGTCTCCCACGGAATAGTCCGCCAGACTTCTTCCCCAGTCGGTTGCAGAGCCGAATGAAGTGTGTCGAAATCCGTCTGTGTCACGGCTCCCGCCATGACCATGATGCCAATCGCTGTTGTGAGAATCATTGCTCCAATATAGGTCTGTTCGTCGAGATTACCATACGCTCAAGTTAGCCTTGCGAAACCGGCATGCTTCACCGGTCCACCAATCCGTTTCTCAATGTCGCCCTGTTGAATCGCATCGGCAAGTTCGGCGAAAACTTCATCAAGCGCATCGAGATAAGCGGACACATGGCGAGGCTCGTGAGCGAGAGTTGCGTTGAAACTGGCTGCGGCCAGGTAGCCGTGCTTCAGCATGTTTGCCGTCATCAGTGTCGTGAGGGCAGCCGCTTCCGGATGATCGAAGGTGAGAATCGCCAATTCGGGGCGTCCTGGAGTTAGCACCGGGACATTGTGCTTTTGTCCCAGTTCACGCCAGCCGTCGGTAACAAGTGTCCCGATCTTCCTGAGATGGGCGGGGACATCGTGATGCATCATTTTTTTGACGCAGGCCAATGCCGCGGCGGGGCCAACGCCCTCGGTCCAGAAGGTGCTGGAGATAAAGGACGACTGCGCTGCTTGCATCGCGTCCCGGGTGCCGATGATGGCCCCGATAGGAAACCCGTTTCCGAGGGCTTTGGCAAAAACGGCGATATCGGGCGTGACGCTGAATTTTAGATGAGCGCCGCCGAGACAGAGCCGCCAACCACTGGAAATTTCGTCGAAGATGAGTCGGGCATCGATCCGGTCGCAGCGCTCGCGGACACCTTCGAGAAACCCGGGGTCGGGATCTGCGAAACGAGTGGGCTCCATCACGATTGCGGCTAGCTCGGATCCGTGCGCGGCGATGAGAGCATCGAGTTCTTCGAGGTTGTTATAGTGGAATGTCAGGGTGTTCCCTGCCAGGCCAGCAGGAACGCCAGCAGGATCGAGTCCGGGGAGGAGGTGGGCGTTCAGATTCCCTGATTCCTGGAGATTTGCGGCGAGATACCAGTCGTGCCAGCCGTGGTAACCGCAGAGGGCGATCTTGTCGTGGCCAGTTCCGGCGCGGGCAATGCGAACAGCAGCGGCCATGGATTCGCCGCCACCCCGGGTGAAGCGTGCGTTCTCCGCCCATGGATGGATTTCGATAAGCAGCTTGGCGAGCTCGACTTCGTCGTGAGTTTGCAGTGTCGACATTTGGCCGAGGTTGACTCGACGAATCACCGCGGCATTCACATCGGGATCACTGAAACCGAGGATGGTAGAAAGAATCCCGTTCTGGCTCATATCGATATACCTTCGACCTTCGATATCGATGACCTCGCAGCCACGGGCTTCGCGATAGTAGGCGGGCCACTGACCGGGTGCAAACATCTCAGGGCGCTTGCTGAGTAGTTGTGTCCCGCCGGGAATGATTTCTTTGGCCTCACGATAGGCCGCCTGCACATCGGGCATCGAACGGGGGAGGGGAAGGCCGAGGACACGTCGTGCGCCGAGGCAGAAAATTTCCTCTATATCCCCAGCGGTCAGGTGTTGGTTCAGGCAAGCCTGTTTCAATGCGAGCAGAGACTCGATGCCGAGTAGAGTTGGTTTTGCTGAACGGGCGCGACTGAAGTCGGCGCGTATTTCATCGAGCCAGAGAAAATCGTCTCCCAAATTCACGCAACGACTCCGCATTTCGGTGACACAAAAGTCGGCGCCGAAAAATAGCCTGGTCGGGCCGAACACTTTCAGGATAGCTTCGAACGCCTCCGGTTCGCAGACTGCTGAAGTGTCGAAGTAAACATTGCCCAGGCCGCGAATGGATTCGATTCCATCGACTGTATGTCTGCCGCAAAAACCTCGAGCGGCATGAGCGAGAATGAGCTTCGCTCCGGGATAGCGAATGCAATGCTCGCGAATGTATCGCTGGTTTTCCGGCTCAGCCAAAGCGCGTGGAAGCACCATGTGAAGCATGATAGCGAGGCCCCGTTGATCAGCGAGTTCCCACGCCCACTCGGGAATAAACTCTTCCGTTGGAGCGTAAAAGGTGTCCTCTCGTTCAGCAAAGAGGTGGTAGACCTTGAAGCCGACAAAGCCATCATCAATGACCTGCCGTTCGACATCAGCTGGATCCTGGCACGGCGTAAGGATCATGAGCCCAAGCGAATTTGGATCGCCCTTCATTTCATCGGCTAGATGACGATTGGCGGAATCAACGTCGAGTGATCGGGTCGGGAACGGGAAGAAGAGTCCACCGGTTGGGCAGCGATCCGGCATCCAGAGAGAGAGTCGCTCATCATAGACTTTGCGTGTTGCGACGGGCGGTCCGTCCGCCGCCAGGGCTGGTGTCGGGGTGCCGAGGTCTACAGTTCTCCAGAGATGTGCGTGAGCGTCGAACGAATCGGGAGGAACGAAATCCGCGAGATGTTGGTTCCACAGTTCAAGATCTGAGGCATTTACCTCAGCCCAGGTGTATGGGTTGATTTCAGTTGGGCTCATTGAGTTACAGGCTGATGATCTCGCAAGAAGGTGCCCTCGACATGGATCGCCTGGATTTTCGTATCACCAGCCTCAGGAAGCATGACCGATAGCTTGATGGCCGGACAGCCAGCGAGAATTGGATAGGGGAGACTTCTGCTCATGGTTTTGGTTCGGGAATCAAGGATTCCAATTTCGATTCATCGACGCCCAGTCCCCCGGGAATCGTTTCAATCGCTTCCCACCGCGTGTCCGTTTCGCTCGTAATCAGCTTTTGAAAGTCAGCAAAGTTCTCCCGTTGGAAAAACGTGTGGACCACTCGAAGGGTTTTGAAATCGTAGAGATTCTCCTCGCCACGCCAGATTGCGTTTCGATAGATCATGGCCTCTGGTTTGAATTTTTCGCCTCGGAAAACACATCGCCTGAAATTGACCGTCCCGCTCGGAGTGAGCATCACATTGATTCCATCGAAGGTGCAATTGATGGCATGCAACGAACCTCCCCGGCCGACTCGAAGTTCCTGAGGGGTATCGCCAACGCGCCGAATGAGAACATTTTTCATCCGCAGGCGGCACTGGCCACCCTCCTCAAGATGATTGCCGTCCAGCCAAAATGTTTTCGCCGCACTGCTCTCGATCACAGCGTTCTCCAGCGAGTGCTCGAGGCCGATGAAATAGAGATCGAATCCGTGACAGTCTTTGATGAAGACATTTCTGTAGTGGGTTTGGCTGGTGCCTGTGTCGCATAGGCCCGTTGCATTCCTGATGCTCACAAAGCCATCAATGTGGCAATCGACACCCTCGTGAGCACTGAAGCCATCGTCTCCGCACTCGATCGCTTTGATGTTTTCAAACACCAGATTTCGCTGGGCTCCGTGAATATTGAATCCATCATTGTAGACGTGGGTTCCAGTCACATTCTTTACCGTGAGCCATGATCCGGCGATGCTCTGAACGACAGCGCTACTGCGTTTGGGATAGCGGATATTGGCGGTGTCGAGATCCTGCCCCGGCTTCAGCTTCAGATAAAAGGCATCCTCTTCTTTCAGATACGTCCACTCGCCCGGTTGAAGATCACCGACAACTTTCAATGGCTCGCTCGGTCCTTTGGAGCACCGGTTCATGCGCTGCATTTTTCCATCCCAAAGCAGGAACCATCGGTCGACAATCGCGTCGTCAGTTTTCTTGTAGAGTTGCTTTCGACGATACAGGTCGGGCGATACCTGCTCCCACTCCTCACTTGTCACCGGTTCGCTGCCGTCGAGCACAGATCCATGACCGTCGAGGGTAATCGGCTTTCCGGGAAGGCCATGCTTGTTGGTGAAGTCGGCGCTTTCGTAGTAAGTGCCCGGCGTTAGATGAATCGTATCGCCTGGCTGTGCCAGCTTCATGGCACGGGCGATTGTCTTGACCGGCTCCGTCCGGCCATCGTTGGCATCGTCGCCCGTGTTGGAGTCCACCTGTAAATCGGTCGAATTCCCTTCCATCGTTCCGGGCCGCCGTTCCATCGCCGCTTCGTTTTGCTCAGGCGTCACCTCGCTGAACGTGTTCATTCGCTGAGTCAGGTCGACGACTCGCCAGGCAAGCTCGGCGAGACGGGAGTTGTCAGAATTGTCACGGATCTCCCGAAGTGCATCGGCTCCCTCGTCGCCGAAATCGAGAATGGCATTGCCAATCACCCGCCAGCCCCACTCAGCGTCAGCGAGTTCTGAATCCGCGTGACTCTGAAAGGCGGTAAGAAGCGAAGCGAGCATCTGTGGACGTAGCGGTTTCAACTCCGTTTCGTTCCGCGCCGCTACTCGACCAAGCGAAACGGCAGCGCGATTAGCCACTGCTGCATCTTTGTGATTCAGCGTTTCGATCAGTATTTCGGTCGACTCCGGATCCTTGCGAATATTACCAAGTGCCTCGGCAGCTGCGAACCGGGGAAAGCGTTCTGAATCTTCCAGGCCCGCCTCGAAAGTCGGCAGCATCACCTTGGTCGCATTTGGCATCAACGAACGTATCGCAGCTTCGCGCACGCGAGCACTGCCCGCATTCAGCGCAGCGTCGGATAGCTCTTCCAATGGCATTGGTTGAATTCGCCGCAGGGCGATAATGGCGCACTCGCGAAGCATATGGGTGCCATGTTTTTCGACCGCCTCGAGCAACATCTTCGCAGAATTTTTACCGTGATTTTGTGCTAAGGCTAGTGCGGCCACGCAACGAACACCATTTTCGGGATTTGTCAGCCCGTTCTCGATCAACGGCACGACAGTGGGATCCTTCGATCTGCCGAGAGCCTGAAGAGCGAGGCGCCGCTCAATCAAATTCGCCGATTTGACCAGCGGCGTGATGGCCTCAATTTCCACCGGGAGTTCCTCATCGATGAACTGCTGCAACGCTCGAAGTCTCCGGGGAAGTTCCGTCGAACTCAATGCTTCGGCAGTTTGTTCCGGCACAAAACCGCGCGAGAGATGTTGGATGTCGTCACTGACTGCGAGAATGGTCGGCATTCCTTTGTCCTGATATTTTTTCCAGCCCTTGCGGAACGGACCGGAGGTAATCACGCTCACCGATGTCCCGGTTCCGCGTGCCAGAAACTGGAGTTCTTCGAGGGTCTTCATTTGCGACTGCCCACTGTTGTTGCCGTAGATGAGCAGTTCGTCGACGATGCCATCTTGAACCCACGTATCGATATCCATGTGCTGATTGCCAGCGGTGATCATCAGTTCCGGCACATTCCAGGATTGCGGAAGGCGTGGCGTATCCGAGTTTAAAACCATCCCCAGTTTGATTTCGTGTTTTGCCAGCTCAGCCTTCAGGTCGCGCAGAAACGCGGTGACATAGCTTCCTCTTAATCTGAGCCAATCTGCTCGAGACGCTCCGCGCCGGAACGGCTCGGTTCGGATGTCGACTTTATATTGCTGTTTAAAGTCTGCGACGATGGGGTCGCTGTAGCCAAACTCGTCCTCGAATCGGAGCGAGTAATTTTCCACATAGGTGAGCAATGCGATTCCGTCGTAGCCCGCTTCCAAGGTTTCTTTCACCGTCAGATCGACCAGTGCTTTTCTAGCCTCGGGATAGGCCAGCTCGATTGGCCCGCCCTGGCGACGCACACCTTGTTTGTCGACCGGTGCCCACTCGGGATGCGTGAGTTTCAGCTTTGATTCGAAGGTGAAAGGGTAGTCACCAAAACCGGGAGTATCTGCCGGAGCGCCCCAATCCCAGAGGGTTCCCATTCCCCAGATTTCCATGCCCCGGTCATGGGCCGCTTTCACGGCGAGTGTATCCGGGCTCACCGTTTCATAAAGTTCCTCAAGCCATTCCCAGAATGAATAGTAGCGAGGATTCTCCGGCCTGGCGTGCATCGTCTCGAGCCAGCAAGACGCCTCCAGCCCCCGCCAGTAAATTCGTCGCGCGTGCTGCACATCGCGAAAAAAATCGAAGGTGGCCTCTATGCTGGCCGGGGAATCGATCGGCAGAGAGGAACCCAGGAAATGGTTGTCACCTGTGCTGACATAGACATCGATGATCGGCTCTTCTGATAAGAGCGAGAGAGGTAGGACTAATGATAGGAGGAACCAAAATCTCATGCAGGAGGGGTAGCAGTGGCTGCCTCAGTGTAGGACGCTTTCAATTCCGGATCGGTCAGCGTATGGCCGCCGCGAAAGACGAGCAGGAATCCGAGGCGTGAGCGATCTGTCAGGTTCGGCGCAGAGTGATGAATGGTCTCGCAATGATGAATGGTGGCATCGCCTGGATCAAGGAGTCCGCAGAATTGCTCTTCCAGCGGAATTTCCGGCGGATTGGCCATCCCCATGCTGTTACCGGGAACGCCTGATGGCCTGGCCGGTAGAGTGCCTTGTCGATGGGATCCTTTTACAAAATAGACGGGACCGTTTTCTTTGGTGACGCCGTCGATCGCGATCCAGAGGGTTAACATGTCGGGAGGCGTCCGACAGAAATAGGCATTGTCCTGATGATAGGGAACTCCGGAGCCTACCTTGGCAGGCTTGTTGAACGTCTCGATTGCCGCAAGTTCAGGCGTCCCTTTGACCAGGGGAGCGATCAAAGCCCGGATGTCCTCCCGCCCGGCCAGGGCGAGTAAGCGTGGACAATGTTGATCCAGTCGCCAGAGGTTTCGTACCGTCACGCCGTCTGCTTCCCGCGTCGCGGCATCGGCAGGCTTCGAATCGAGATCTTCGCGGATGTAGCGGTCGATCTCTTCCCGCACTTCGGCGACTTCCTCTGGCGAAAGAAAGCTGCGGATCCGGATGACTCCGTTCCTTTCGTAGTCGGAGCGTTGTTTTTGTGTGTCAGGGGGATTCATTGCAGCATGGTCGTCTGCGATAGATCATTGTGGAATGGTCGTGTGCTGACAAGAACGGGTTAGCGCCCTCATCGCGGGCCAGCATGCCCTTCCAGGCGTGAGGCACGTGCTCCACCGCCATTCCAATCATTGATTGAACAGGGTTGAATCGATAAGCAAACCCTGTTGAGGCTCTCCATGGCGGGATCATTTGCCGGATCATGGACGGTTTGAACTGGAACATGGGTAACACCAAAATGGCGCAACTCAATCCCGATAGCCCGGAACCAATGACGACGCAGTCGATTGGCGTCGTCGGGGACGGCTCTGGAAACTCGCTCAAGGATCGACGGTTGCGTCAGAGAACACAGGAGAGACCAATGCTGCTCATGGAATCATCTCTTCCTGCTCAGAGTTACCGCTCGCTTTGAAATGTTCGGGTTAAAAGCCAAACAAAAAATAAACAAGAGATAAACGAATCCACAACAGAGGTGAGAATCGTTTAATTTTTTGCAAATAAACTTAAACAAAACTAAAACTAATGTCCGAAGAAATCTTTATTGTTCTCAGTATGTCACTCGCAGTCGGAGTGGCAGCCATCTTCATCAAACTCGTTCTCCTGTGCCACGAGGCTCGCGAGGAAGAGTTCGTTGCCCGAAAAAAAGCAGTCGCTCTCGCTGAACTGAACCGAGAAAGCGGAGCTGACCCCCGATAATTGATTGTTCCCGAACACCAACCTTAAACCCATCATTCAATGAAAATCCAAAACGCTCCTGAAAATACCACCGCCCTTTCCCAGCGCCCAAAACTGGCGGCAAAAGACAGGGCTTTCGTCCGGCTTGCAGCTGCCATCGTCGAAGAGCATGAAGAGGTGGTCCTCGCCGCACTCCTCGCAAAACGTTCCAAGCCTGTCCCAATAAGTTCGAACTGAGGCCTATCTTTTCCGATCAGAAATCCTTTTGCCGTCCAGCAAGACCTTCACGCCTGCCACCATGCCAGAAGCCAACAAGCCAGTCGAAACGAGCGGAGACATCGTCTATGACATTGCCGCTGTATGCCGCTTGACCGGGCTTACAGCTCCCGGTCTTCGTATGTGGGAAAAGCGGCACCAAGCGGTGAACCCGGGTAGAACGGAAACCGGTCGGCGCCAGTACTCGCGGCGAGACATTCAAAGGCTGACTCTCTTGAAGGCACTTTCCAATCAGGGGAATAGTATCCGGACCATCGTCGGTTTACCCATGGCCGAGCTGGAAAAGCGCTTATCGGAATCCTCGAAGTCGCGTGACGGTGAGGACTTCAAAGAAGGCGGCAAGGGTTCTGACCAGGTTCGCGCCTGCCGCATGATCGTGATCGGGAGTCAACTGACCGCGCTGTTGGCGTCAGAAAATGCGTTGCCCTCCGGAGTTGCCACGAAGTGCGAATACGAGGACCTTGAGGACGCAGAAGAGGATAGGATTGATGGTGAAGCCGACTTGCTTTTAGTTGAAATCCCGGCGCTTTTTTCCGAGGACCTGAATCGAGTCCGGAGGCTTCTCAACCGATTTCAGGCTCTGCGGGCGATCATAGTCTACGCCTATGCCCAAAAACAGACTGTCGAAAATCTGGAGGAAGATGGAGGCCTCATCACCGCGATACGCGGGCCGCTTTCTCTCAAAGAGCTGCGAACGGCCTGCGCGACAGACATTGCGTTGGCCAATCGTTCTGCCACGTCATTGATCGAAGATGCACCGGGTCCCCGGGAAGTCACGGAGGGAATACCTGAGCGTCAATTCAGCAAACACCAACTCGCCAGAATCTCCCGGATTTCATCGGTAGTAGAATGTGAATGCCCGAATCACCTGGCCGCGTTGTTGGAAGCAATGAACGGTTTTGAAGTTTATAGCGCGCAATGCGAAAATCGCAATGCGGCCGATGCCAAAATTCATGCCTATTTGCATCGGATGACCGCCCACGCCCGGGCCACTGTAGAGGATGCGCTCAAGGTGTTGGTGGAGTTCGAGGATATTGAAGTGGGAGACGCGTAACGACTTAGTAAGCCGGTGGAGTTCCGGGAAATGGTGCTGAAGACGGTCCGATTAGATTTACTGAGTAGTATGGTTTTCTAAGCCGTATCGATTGTCAGGGTTTTGCGGAAACCTTCGGGGGACTTTCCTTCTTTACCATTGATTGAACGGTCCAAAGTTCCGTCGAGAAAATTGCCGTCGATCCGATTCCTTCGCCCCGTATCTTCAAGCCTGGAATCGGAGAAATTTGATCGCGACTTTTTTCCCGAGAATCGAGAGTCGAGGCGTATCGGATCTTTCGTTCAGTTTCACGTCCACGATAAACCTGATGTTGCCTCGAAACTTTTTTTGCACCCCTAAGTCCCGGCCGGGCCGACGCCCCGACACACTGATAAGCAACCCTTGGGAAAGCATATTCCAATCAGCTCGAAGGGGAAGTTGCACAAGAGTCAGTAATCAACAAGCCCGCTATTCTCTTCGAAGGCGGCTTTGTCACGAACAAGGCGGAAGGCAAACTGATTGATGACCCCGCCCACCGCCAACGCACTGCGGATTTAATTGCGAATGCAGTGGTGAAATTCCGGACTGCGGTGAGTACGAAAAAGTAGGGCCGCCCTTACATCTCCCGGTTCTTTTTCTGCATCGCGAAGCCAGCATGTTCGGCTGGTCTTCGGAACTGGGAAAAGCGGAATTGGATAGTTTACATATACGTAATATCACGGTATGTAAGTATTCCTCATGGGAATGTCGGCGCGAATCCAGAAACCAGGAGAACTCGATTTGATTCGACGTAGCGTGTTCATCGGTCTCGCCCTGGCCTCCTTCTGCTTCCTTTCAGGGTGTCGCAGCATACCGGCTTCGAAATCAATTCCGGCCCCGGGGAAGACAGGGGAGGAAGCGGCCCCGCCCCCTGAATCGAAATTCGTGAAGTTGACGTTTCCGGTCTCCTCCGAGTCGAAATCCTTCCCGGGTTGGCGGACGCGCTCCCCCGGACGTCCCATCCTGCTTTTACACGCAATCAACGGACTCAGTCCCAAACTTCTCCATTTTGCTCTGGAATTGGAGCGCTGGGGATACCGGGTCTACCTGCCCAGCCTTTACGGCGACCCCATCGGCAAAGATCCCGCCTACGGATTCGACAAGGATCTGAGCATGATCAAGTTTCTTCGTCAGGATGGCCGCTGGAACCCGGTTGCATTGGATACGGTAGGTCAGATCGAGGGCGACATCGCCGCCATCGCCCGCTGGGTCAGTCGGGTCGAAGGCGGGCGTCGCATCGCCGTTATCGGAAACAGTTTGACCGGAGCCATTCCACTGAAGCTGCTCCAGGAGCCTCGTGTCGGGCTCGCCGTCCTTGGTCAGCCGGCGACCCCGGTCCCCCGTATACACGGCGTGATGTTGCGCCTCCCGCGCCCGCGCGCGGCGTTGGAATCGCTCTCCCTGACAGGCGAGGAGTGGAGCGGCGTGACTCATGCGTTACGTCGTGATTCCCGGAAACGCATTGTTGGATTTCACTACGTCGAAGATCCACTCGCCTCCATTGGGCGCTTCGAAGTTCTCCACGAAAAACTCAGCCATGTGGGACTGGCCGGGCGATTCTCGGCCTACATCATGGGACCGAGCGGCGATTCCTTTAGCGACGAGCACAGATGGGTCACCAGCGGAGAAACTGCAGAGAAGAAAAGCATGCTGACACCCCACTCGACCTTCATCGATCCGGAAAACGAATCCGACCGCCAGTGGTTCCGGAAGCGACTCCGGGAAACGCTGCAACGCGGGTGGTGAGTTGACTGGCGTGATCCGGCGATGATCTGGCCGACGCGGGAGAACATCTCGTCCCGCCGTTCCATCGCGAAGTCGAAAGCTCCGGCCTTGATCAAATTCTCAAGAATCTTGCGATTGGCCGACTTGCACCCCCTCAATTCCGGCAGGACCGCCGCCCCGATAAAATCCTTGAAAAAGCAAATTCCAATCAGCCCCCCACCTGAGGTGACCTCAGGGAAATACATCGCTGAAACTGAACGGGTTACAAAAGCAGTTTCATAGGAGTAATACCATGTCAGCGATGAAAGTCCCACCAGTGAAGACGAGGCAAGGGATGACGTTCCAGATGACCCGACTTGGAAAATTTAGAGAGAGCGGAAATCGGCACGTATCCCTTCCATGGATTTTTTTTGTTTCCCTACAGGACGTATGAGACGCTTCCCCATGAGTCACTCTCGAATATTCGCGGTCTTTCTCGGATTCTGTTTCGCCTCCTCCACTTTCACTCCGGCAGAAGAAGAGGCCGATGCGCTTGTTATCGTCGGCGGCTCAGCTTCGGGAGTGGCTGCTGCCATCGCGGCCACGCGGGCTGGTGTAGATCGTGTCATTCTCACGGAAGCCCTCCCGATCGTGGGAGGACGCATGGCGGAGACATTGGGATTTGGAGAACAGAACCGCATGAAGGAGGGATCACTCGGGGGCATCTGGATCGAGCTTCAGGAACGGGTGAAGTCGCACTATGGAAAAAAGGTCGACACACCTGAACCCCATCTCATGCAGGAGATTTTCAATTCGTGGCTCGAAGAACTGGATGTGGAGGTCCTCACTGGGTTTGTGCCTGCTAAGGTGACGATGGATGGAACGCGAATCAACTCCGTAGAGTCGGAGGACGGTCGCAAGATCTCCGGAACCTGCTTTATCGATGCCACCTATGCAGGGGATCTACTCCCTCTCGCAGAAATTTCCTGGACTGTCGGTCGGGAGAGCCGCGACACCTACAACGAATCGCTGGCGGGAGTAATACTCGAGATCAAAGACCCGCCTGGAAAGATTGTGGAAGATATCCACCGCACCCCGATCAGCGGTTTTGCCGACGACGGGAAAACCCTGCTCCCCCACGTGCAGGGCCTGACGACTGACGTCACTCCAGGCGCCGGCGACACCCACCTGCAGTGTTTCAACCTGTATGCCTGTCTGACAATGAACCCGGAACTTCGCGTCGATCTCACGGAACCGGAAAACTACGACCCCGCCGAGTTCGAATTGCTTCGTCGAGAGGTGATCCGAAAAGGAAACCGGGTGCCATTTCGAATCGGTGGTGGCGTTCCAAACGGGAAGGCGAAGATCAACGATGGGGTCCCCCTCCTCTTGCACTGGGGCCTTGTGGGAGGTGGCGACAGTTTCCCCACCGCGGGAAGCGCAGATCGGCAGAAGGTCCGGGAAGCTCATCGCGATTACACACACGAGCTGCTCTGGTTTCTCCAGCATGATCCTTCCATCGATAAGAAGCAGCGGGAGGAATTTCAGAAATGGGGCCTGCCGAAAGACGAGTTCGTCGGCAACGGGCACTGGCCGTGGGACGTCTATATTCGTGAAGGGCGCCGAATGAAAGGGGACCTGATCCTGACACAGGACGATCTTTTCGACAAAGTCGCGAAAAAGGACTCCATTGCGCTCGGCTCCTTCCCGGTCGACTCGCATGTCGTGCAGCGCCTCGCTTCTCCCGATGGCAAGGCTATCGTCAACGAGGGTGGATACCTCGTGGAACCGCCGGTATACCAGATCCCGTATCGTTCACTGCTTCCGAAAAAGGAAGAGTGCACAAATCTCCTCGTGCCCGTCGCGATGAGCTGCTCACGCGTCGCTTTCAATTCTTTGCGAGTCGAGCCGACCTGGATGACAACAGGAGAGGCCTCCGGCGTTGCCGCAGCCCTGGCCCTGAAACATCACGGTGGAGACACCCACTCCGTGAATGTCGAGAAGCTGCAGGAGATTCTACGCGAGGCAAATGTTCCACTCGACCTGCCGTGATTTGGAGTAGTCAGCTACTTTTTTGAGGAGCTTACTTATTGATTCGGCGTGTCCCACAGTTCCTCCAGCATTTCCAACAACGCATTCACCAGAATCACAGAGGAGTTCTTCTCAAAACGTGAGGTTCCGAGCCAGGTTTCATAGCCGCCCAGTTCGTGCTGATGCGGCGGCGGAAGATAACCGTAGCTCCCGTTCGCCAGCTCGATGAGAAAGGTGCGGGGAAACGGACTCTTCTCTTTGATTTCGAGACCAATCTCCACGAGCACCTCAAACGGCATCGAAACAATGGCCTGATCCCCGATGCGGAAGGCCTGGATGATGACATTCTCCGTGCGCGGTTTTTCGGGCTTCGCATAGGCTACGGTGTTGTTGGCTACGGAGGTAGTTCGACTGTGGATGGCATTGCGCTCCTTTGAGGTCAGTTGGAGAAGTTTGATTGCTTTGGCCAACTCTGCCTCAGTCGGTTCCCGGTAAGTCAGGCTAACTTCGCGCTGTCGGGTCGCGATCCGGGGAGAGTCCTCATAGTTCTCAATTTTCCCAATGGCCCGCCACGAGGCATCGGCGGTTTTGCTCGCCACGATCCGCACCTGCTCAAAGGGGGAGCGAGGAGCACGGGCCATCCCGAAGGGAATATTGTTAATATCTCCACTCGCTCCGTTCGACATCATGGCGACGAAATTTCCCGACGGTCTGCCGCCCATTCGGTAAGGCATGATCCTCGCAAATTCGCCGAAGTAATCGGACGAGGCCATTCCCCTCTCCCGACCATCGGGCTCAATCACTTTCGGAATGCCTCCCACGAAGTGAAGGGTGTAGTTGGCGAGCAGTCCGAGCGGCTTTCCTCGGGAATTGCGAACATCAACCACACAGACTTCGGGATCGATCGGGCCGGCCGGCTTGACGATCCCTTTCGTGCCACCATTCATGCGAACTTTGTCGTAGCCACCGAGAGGGTTCAGGGTCGAGGAGGCCCCCTCCTCATAAAAATTACGACGGTTGCGGACTTCCGATGCCTCCTCATCCGAGGCGAACCCTATCTTTGCAGGCTCAAGTGCTTCGATCGCTTCCAGCATGGCCGCGGCAAGGCCTACTCTTCGTTTCTTTTCGTAAGCAATGCGACCCGGAGAAGAGTCGCCGCCCTTGGGGGTGGTGTGGGCGTGCGTCGCTGCCACCATCATACTTTCCGGATTCCAGCCTGTTTTTTCGGCGACTGCAATTTTGGCTTCATCCGCCATCTCTCTCCCTACTCCGATGGCGTCGATGATCGCGATCAGGCACCGGTTTTCATTGCCATTTTCAAAAGCTAAAGCTCGAACGGAGATGGGGTCATGGACATGGGATGAAGGTCCGGATCGAAGCACGAACGGAAAGACGTCTGGTGAAATATCAGCCACAGCAGCGCCGGCTTTTAAGGTCGAATCTTCCGCTGAAGAGTTCAAAAAAAAGGCGGCAACAAAAGTAAAAGAAGTAAGGAAGGTGACGGGTCTCATAGTAGAAAAAGGGTGACTGAGACACAGTTCCGGAAAGCGTCCCAATTTTGAATCCTACACGATTTCGGCGCTGTTCTCAGGGGCGCGTGTATGTGCCCCCGCTATTGGTTCTTCCCCTTCAAGTCTCCTTCGACTTCGGCTTTAGTCGTTTTCAGCTTCTCATCGTCCGACATTGCACCCCCTCACTCCCGGCCTGCCCTTCGTAGCGTGTAGCGCGAAGAACGGGGCAGGACCGACGCCCCGGTAAGCAACCCTTGAAAAAGCAAATTCCAATCAAAAAGGGAAGGTGATTTTCACCTCTCCTTCTTCCTCGCACCTGCGCGAACGCTCGACTAGTGTGCAGCTATAATTTGTATGAAAGTGTTGATGCGCGGGGTAATGCCGGCCCTAGCTCTAGGTGTCGCTAGCTCGACATTCGCCACAGACTTAAAGAGCGATTGGATCGAGGGCGCAGAGAAGGACGACGGCGCGACACGGGATTACTACAACCGCGCGGCGCGGCTTGAGTGGGGGAATCTCATGGGCGATTGGCGCGATGCGAAAGGAAAAGCACAAGGAGCTGCCGCCTATGCCGTCGCGCACGTCGACGATACCGACAGCGGACGGTTCGTCGAATGGGACGTGACCGGACTCGTTCGTGAATGGCAGAGCGGGAAGGTTTCCAACAAGGGCTTCTTTCTGCGAATCGTCGGAGGCCGTGGGAAAATTGACTTTTGTGCTCGGGAAAACCCGGATGATGGGCTCCGGCCTGAACTTGTCGTTTCGGCTACTGGGTTAACAAAGACGCTTCGTGCCGATGCCGACACCCATCTGGTCAAATCGACCTATCAAAGCCACGGTAAGGGGGCGTTGCTGCGCGTGTCTGGCGAAGGCCATGTCCTCGTGCGTTTCGATCTAGCTTCGGCACCGGGCGTCTCGAAAGCGACACTGCGACTGTACACGACGCGACAATACGGCAGCGCGGACATTGGTGTTTTTTGCTGCTCCCAGGGGCACGAGGCACCGCAGGTTGAGCCTGCGCCCGGCCTGAGCGAACGGTATCCGAACGATCGCGGGATCAGCGCGGACAAAGCCGTCGTTTTCGCAACGGATTTCGAATCGGAAACCTGGGACAAGGAATGGACGCGTGCAGGAGAAATGCCTGTGATTGATACGGTCTCGGTGGACGGAGCTCGCAAGTTCGAGCCGCTGCATGGCAAGGCATTGCGTGTCCGCATCGCGGAGGGTTCCAATAGCGCCCTGAACACGCTCTATAAGTTCAATCCGGAGACAGGCTCCGAGCCGGAGGAGATTTACTTTCGTTACTATCTGCGGTTGGGCGCGGATTGGAATCAATCGATCGAGGGTGGGAAGATGCCGGGTATTAGTGGCACCTATGGGATTGCGGGCTGGGGCGGACGCAAAAGCGACGGGCGCAACGGCTGGTCGGCCCGGGGACTTTTTCAACGAACTGTGCCGGAGGGCGACAACCCAATGGCCGGTCTGACGCCGATCGGGACCTACTGCTATCACGCGGACATGAAGGGGCAGTATGGTGACAACTTCATCTGGCGGGACGGCTATCGCGGCTACCTTGAGACTAACCGCTGGTATTGCGTCGAGCACTACGTGAAGCTGAATACCCCCGGGGAAAAAGACGGTATTCTGCGCGGGTGGATCGACGGCCGCCCGGCGTTTGAGAAGATTGATTTGCGCTATCGACTGGTGGACAAGTTACGCATCGAGCAAGTCTGGATGAATATCTATCACGGCGGCAAGGAGCCTTCGCCGTATGACCAACATGCGTTCATCGACAACGTCGTGATCGCGCGCAAATACATAGGACCGATTTCGGAATAGCACCTGAGTCTTCTTTACCTGCCCCGGAGACAGGATGTCTCCGGGAACTAAATTGCGGCCGACTATGTTTACAATTTTATCCCGGCATAAGTCGCCCCATCCATTCACTGACCCGGGCCTACGGCTTCTTCGAGATCATCAAAGGACTCATAAGGACGATGATCGATCATTATATCAGCAAGCCAATCGTCTACGCCGGGGTAGATCAAGAAATTCTTCGCGAGTTGCGTTATTCATATCCACCAAAGGCCCACTAGGTTCACAATTTTCCTCGTTGTGATCGTCTTCCTCCTCGATCGGCTCCGCTGTACCCTCTCAATCCCGGCCTGTCCTTCGTAGCGTGTAGCGCGAAGAACGGGGCAGGACCGACGCACCGATGAGCAACCCTTGAGAAAGTAAATTTCTATCAGTCGGCCTGCGGGAAAGTTTGAGGGTGTTTCCGCGCGTTTGGCTTGGCCATGATTCTTCGCATTGGGGACCGGGGGCGTCACTTCGTTTTGCCCTGGGCTACGTTAGTTTCCCCCTTTGGGGCGGGGGAAAGGTTGTGCCGAAGAAGCTGGCCTTTCCGGCTCTAGCCGGCTTGCAGGATCTTTTCGGTCTCGAGGCCGGTGAGCGCTTTGAGGCCTTTGATCATGCGGGCGAGGATGAGTCCGCCGCCCGCGAGGAGGGGAACGCCGATGACGAGAAAGCCCCAGCCGGTGATGCGACCGACGTCTGCGTTATAGAGCTCTTTCCAGTCTGTTGCGGTGGGGTCGAGGTCATGAAGGAAGTAGAAGGCGAGGCCGAGGTTAATGACGGAGGAGAGGCAGAAGGATCCGAAGAACAGGATCGTGGAGGTCCAGAGGAGTTTGCCGAGTTCCGATTCCTTGTCGTTTTCCTTTACCTTTCTGTTGATGCGAGCGTGGTCAAAAATGGCATCGTTGTAGACGAAGGCATTGAAGAGCGGGGTGGCAGACTTATGGGTGAGGAGGAAGAGGGAGCCGAGGATGAGGGGTTGGATCGCTTCCTTGATTCCGAAGAGAAGAGGGGCGTGCTTTCGGGTTTCGGGGTCATCGGTCGAGAAAAGATAGATCGTGATGATGCCGGTGAGGAGAACGTTGCCCACTCCGACGGCAGAGAAGGTATTTAGCTTTTTGTGCTGGATGAAGTCCCAGATGCCGTAAGCAAGGGGGATTGCGATGGCGAGGCCCATCGCGATGTAGGGACCGAAGTGCCAGGCTTTTTCTCCTTCCTTGCTGCAGTGACTCAGGATGAGCACGGGCAGGATGACATTGACGATGATGTCGGTGAGCGGGTTGTCCTGCTTTTTGGCAGCGGGCGCGGGCGTTTCGTTCGGAGCGGTCATTTTATGGGAAGGAGAGATGCAGAAAGGGCTCGCGAAAGAGCGGGCCCCTTGAGGAAGAAGTTGATCGGGAATTTACGCGGTGTAAATGGTATTTCCAGTGCAGCGAGCCTGCTTCATGCGGTCGCAGAGGGACTGCTCGGCTTTCTTGAGACAGCTGCGTTGGGCGTAGCACTTTCTGTTTCCGACTTCGCCGTCGATCTTGAGCATGCCTTCGATGTTCTCAGCCATGTGAGTGACGATGGGGCGGGAGAATGCGTATTGCGTGTCGGTGTCGATGTTCATCTTCACGACGCCGTTGTCGAGGGTCTACTGAAGGTTGTCGCTGGAAGTTCTTGAGCCGCCGTGGAAGACGAGGTCCATTTCAGCTTTGCACCCTCTCGATCCCAGCCGGACCGACGCCCCGATAAGTAACTCTCAAAAAAAGCGAATTCCAATCAGTAAGCAAAGGCTTCGACGGCTGGATCAGTATTGAAGACGGCGTCAACGGAATCGATCAGTTCGCGCGGAGTGTCGCTTTTTTTCAGAGAAAAATCAGCGAGTATTGGGCCTCGGCAGAATGGCGCTAGGTTAGGCATTTTGGATCCGTTTTCTGAATCCGTCAGAACTTTTGCAAGTTCTGTTACATGATTGCGTTGTAGCGGAACCGGAGCGTAGCGGAGATAGCCGGAGGCAATTTGCAAAAATTCCGTCATACAGTTTGCCATCGACACCCGACCTAAACCGAGCGCCATTCGGCCCCGGCATCCATTTCGTCATTTCGCGAAGCATGGCTGCCGTGATATACTTTGCGAAACGGCATGATCATTCTCGGAATCGAAGGCGGCGGCACCAAGACTTCAGCGCTTCTTGTGGACACGGCGAATGATGCTGTTCTCGCGAGAGTCAAAGCGGGGCCGGGAAATTTGCACTTTCTCGATGGGGCGTCTCTCGATGCGCTGCTTGTTGAAATCCAGAGCCAGCTTACAACGGGGCCGGACCGAATCGGAATCGGATGTGCAGGCGTGCGATCAAACGGAGACCGCGAGCGACTCACGGCAGCGGTGGCAAGGGCATGGCCCGGAGTATCCGCGGTGGTGACGGATGATCTCGTCCTCGCCCTCGAAGCGACGAAATGGCCGGATGATTGCGCGGCACAGGTGCTGCTTGTGAGTGGAACCGGTTCCTGCTGTCTCGGACGACATCGAAATGGAACGACAGCGAAAGTGGGTGGGCGGGGTCATGTCATCGGAGATCGTGGAAGTTCCTGTGACATCGCCCTGCATGCGTTGAGATCGGTGGTGACTCTCTCGGACATTCATGCGGACTGGCCCGCGCTGGGTTCTGATATCCTGATATTTCTCCAAATGAACGATCCGGAGTCACTCATCGAGTGGTCCGCAGTCGCCAGCAAAGCGGAGTTGGCGAGCCTGGCGCGGGTGGTTTTCAAAGCGGCCTCAACCAGGCAGGATGACACGGCACTCGCGATTTTGAATCGTGCGGCAGAGCGGCTCAGCAAAGACACCGTGAATTGTGCAGCCCGCGTTGCAGGGCCGGATGAAAAGGTGCAGTTCGTCCTCAATGGCTCGGTCTTTCTCAAGAATCCGGCGTTCGCGGATGATGTAATTTCGAGGATTCAGGAAGCGAGGCCGGGAAGTAAAGTGATCCGCCTGGAGAACCCAGGTGTGACCGGAGCGGTGAGGATGGCTTTGGATCCGTCGATGGCCGAGACGACCCTGGGTTCTCTACATGAGCCGAAAACTCTCGTCTCGAATGATCTCGCAACGACGGCACGAAGCTGGCGACCTGTCTCCGCTTCGCCGACGGAGTTGAGAAATCCCAGATCGAACGGTTTATCCGAGCTTCCTATCAGTGATGCGATTGTGCTCATGTTAGGAGAGGACGAAAAAATCCCCGAAAAGATCCTCGCGGAAAGTTCGGGTATCGAGTGGACGATTCGTGCTGCGGTCGAAGCCTTTGCCGAGGGAGGTCGTCTCATCTATTGCGGAGCGGGAACCAGTGGACGGCTCGGAGTCCTCGATGCGAGCGAATGCCCGCCCACGTTTCGGACGCCTCCGGATTTGGTTCAGGGAATCATTGCCGGTGGGCGCAGCGCCCTCTGGAGTGCTGTCGAAGGCGCCGAAGATGACCTTGCGGCCGGTGAGAGAGCGATTGTGTTTCGACACGTCGGTCCGCATGATGTCGTCGTCGGAATTTCCGCGAGCGGCCATGCGCCCTTCATTTGGGGATGCCTGGAGGAGGCCAAGCGTCGGGGAGCGAAAACGGTGCTTGTCTGCTGTAATCCTTCCTACCGCGACCACCCTCTCCTCGACGCGGCGATCCTGCCCAACACCGGCCCTGAGCTTCTCACGGGATCGACACGGCTGAAATCCGGCACCGCGACCAAGCTGGTGTTGAATCTCATCACGACCTTGGCAATGACCCATTCCGGAAAGGTGATGAGCAATCTCATGATCGACCTCAATCCTTCCAATGCGAAGCTCAGGAATCGAGCCGTTCGCATCGTGAGCGAGCTAACTGGTGCTACTGAAGAGCTTTCGCTCAAGATCTTGGAGAGCAATGGCTGGATCGTGCGCGATGCTTGCGAATCCCTTCAGGAAACGACGGGACGTGTTGATGACTAGGCTTCCAGGGGGATGGAACGAGTTAACTCGGGGAGTGAAAACTGGATCACAAATTCGACGACGAGACGTGGATTACTCATCACGATTGCTGCCGCGGGAGCAGGCCTCCCCGGTCTTTAAATCGGGCGGATCCCGGATGATTCGGTCGGGGTGGATCGAACCGGGCTCCACTGATAGGGATTGCGAGTCTCACGAGCGACAACTACGTCCGTGCCGTTCGCGAATCCGGCGGCATCTCTATCGTGCTCCCGAATGCAGATGGCAGCACGGAAAGGATCGACGATTACCTGAACCTTCTCGATGGGGCACTCATGCCCGGAGGAGCTGATATCCCTTCCTCTGAATATGGTGAGGAGCCGCACGAAACCATCGAACTGTTCGATGACGATCGTTACCAGTTTGAAAAACTGCTCGAAAAAGTCTGGAGTGCACCTCTCAGAAGCTCAGTCGGACTGGCGCCCTGATAAGCAACCCTTGAAAAGGCAAGTTTTGATCATCCCCCGGGTTCCCCGGGGAAATACATCTATGAAACTGAGCGGGTTACAAAAGCAGTTTCATATGAGTCGAACACAGCTTGCTCACAGCGGTCCCGGTTTTCATTTTGATTCCTCTGCAATAAACCGGAGGAAGCACGGGGTTGATAGGATCCGTGAAGCTGTACGCCATTTCATTTTGACATTGCGAGGTCCTGATATGTTGCTTCTCACATGAGCGATACTCCTTGCGAAACCCACCCCGATCATGATCACCAGCACGGAGCTGACTGCGGGCACACCGCTATTCGGCATGGCGACCATATCGATTACCTTCATGATGGGCACCTCCATCATCAGGAAGGCGACGGTGAAGTCGAAGAGCATGTCATACCGGTGACAGACACCAACCCTGCTGGTTGCGGGGATCATGACCACCAGGCTTCCCACGACGATGGCCATGTCCACGGTCCCGATTGCGGGCACGAGGCCATTCCCCACGGCGATCATATCGATTATCTCGTCGATGGCCACCTCCACCATCCCCACGGCGATCATTGCGACGATCACGGGCCGATCGAAGTAGTTTCCTGAAACGAGTCCATCTATTTGGTTTTTGAATAGGCCGTCATCTGCCCGACCTTCCAGCTCGGAAGATCAAGAGAGCGTCATGAATTTCCTGTTGAGTTCGGAGCCTTTTCCATTTCGCAATGGTGCACTCGGCAACGTGATCGTGATGAAATCGCCGCTTTGAACTCGTCACTTCCGCCACGCAGCCAATGTCCTCATTGGTTCGCTTCGATCATTTTCCTTCAGGGGATTTTCTCCTCACTCGGATGTGGCCCGAGCCCTGGTTGCACCCCCTTAACCCCAGCCGGACCGACGCCCCGATAAGCAACCCTTGAAAAATCAAATTCCAATCAGTAGTCGTTCTTTGGGAATCGCCGCGACGAAGATCTGCGAGCCCGATGGGGTATTGCCCATCTAGGGGAATGCTGCGAACATACAACAGGTCGCACGACCGCAGTCGCGGGAAGGCTAGGCTCTGTCGCCAAGGTGTAAACGAGAACCCTTAATCGAAGAAGAAAATGAATACCGCGCTGCTGAAAGAACAAGAACTGGAACATTGTCAGCGGATCGCCAACCGGCGCACGACCCACGGCAAGCGGGCCATCGCTTTGTTGGCCGTCCATGAGGGACAGACCCAGACGCAGGCCGCCGCCAAGAGTGGGCTCACCCCCGGCGGAGTCCGCTACTGGATCGGTAAATTCCGCGCACAGCGACTCGGCATTTTCTCCCCGGTCAGCGGCTCCGCGCCAGTGAGCACCGCTGCCCCGAAGCCGTCCGCGAAGGCGAAGACTGGCGAAACGAAAGGCAAGGCGCCCAAGCCGAAGAAAAAGAAAAAATCCAAGAAGAAGAAGCGCTCCAAAGACGGAAAGAAGAAGTCGAAGAAGAAGGACAAAAAGGGCGGGAAGAAAGGCAAGAAGCCGCAACGCGGCAAGGGCAAGCGCTCGAAGGAGGGCAAGAAATCCAAGACGTGACGCCCGCCTACCTGCTCAAATCCGTGCCATTCTCCTGACTCCTAAGGGGAATGACGCAAGGTTAAGGCCGGACGTCGATGGCTGACCGCACGACGGAATTTTTGCAAATTGCCTCCGGCTATCTCCGCTACGCTCCGGTTCCGCTACAACGGCTTCATGTGGCCGAACTTGCAAAAGTTCTGACGATTTCAAAAAAAGCGTTCGAAATGCTTAACCTTGCGCGATTCCCCCTAAAGGCCCTTCGGTTCATCAGAGCGCTTCGCTGGCTGCTTCCCGGTACACCACCGTCTTTCGGTATCCCTGAGGTCGGCAATAAACCACTTCTTTGACGACGGTCCGAATCAGTGCGAATTCGTGGAAACTGTCCGACTTGCAGTAGTTCCGAAAATAGGCCTGCGACTTGTTGGGCAGCTCGTGCCAGCACGCCTCGGCATCTTTCGCATCTTCCAAAATCTCTGCCTGCCCAACCAGGTAGATTAGTGTCTCCATCGACGGCGTCGCGAACATCCACTCCACCCGACTGTTGGTGGCCACGTTTGCCGCCTTCAGCGTGTGCGGTGATGTCGCCGTGATCACTTCCTCAAGGTGTGGCGTCACTACCGCGTTCATCCACGTCGAGTGAGGCTGACCTTCCTCGTCCGCAGTGGCCAACACTGCCATTCCGCCTCTGCCGACCACCTCAATGGACGCCCTCCACAGTTCGCCTTCTTTCTTGTTTATCATCGATTTTCACCTGCTTTACCGTTCAAAAGGGTCGTCACACTGGCACGGTTTTTTTAGGAAACCAGCCATTTAATCTGACGGAATCACCTAAATTTCATCCAACTGAAAGCGAACCTCGCGAAACAGACCATCACGCCAGATCGCCTTCGCTCGAAACGGATCGGATCGGAAAAAAAGCGGTGGGTTGGGCAGATTTTTCTGCTGGAAAAAAATCGATCGGTGATCAGTCAAAAAATATTTATCAACCTATAGTCAGCACAAAAATCAGGGGGTCACAAGCTGCCCGCCAACCAGCGATATCGACCATTGAGTGTTGCTTGAAAAGCGTAGAAGCTTCGTCAAACCTGCTTGCTGAATGCAGCCCCGCAATCCCGGCTGGATCGACGCCCCGATGAAAATCCTTGAAGAAACAAAATCCAATCAATCAGTAGAGAAATGAGTGAATCCATTTGGTTCGTTTACATCATCCGTTGTGCTGACGGTTCACTCTACTGTGGCATAGCGACCGACGTTGGCCGTCGTTTCGGCGAGCATGAGGAAGGTGCGCCCAAAGGTGCGAAATACACGCGCGGTAAAGGTCCGCTCGAACTCGTTTTTCAAAAAGAAGTCGGCTCCCGTTCCGACGCCAGTAAAGAAGAGTTGAGAATAAAAAAACTGAGTAGAAAAGCGAAGTTACTCATGCTGGAGGCATAAAAAAAACGCCCGGTCGTTTTGGCGGGCGCTTTGACAATCGCAGAATGAACTTTCAATTAATCACTCGAAGGTTCGCCGCTCCTTTGAAGACTCTGCCTGGACCAGCCATCCAGCGGCAGGGAACACTGTGATGGATGCAACAAGGACCCGGTTCAGGAATCTCGGAAATATTTCACTGAAATCCACCTGACGCCATGGAGGTCCGCCCGCATCGCGCTGCGGGCGGTTTTGTATTCGCCTGTTTTGCTGAGTCGCGTTCAGCATCCTCCGGGTCTCGCAGGGCGAAATGAATCCCCACCGGGGAGAGCCTTCATTTCCCGGGGCCCCGGTTTCATTTCCGCCATCTCAATTTGCCGAACGATCGCCTTCTCCTGCGCGGGGGGGCAGTTGCTCTTCCAAAAGATGGTAGATATTCCACTTCGGCTATAGTCCTCGTTGAACTGTTGGCAGGCGGATCTGGAAGTGTAATCGATTTATCCCAACCCGGGAGAAGCTGCAGGTTCGATCTGAGGTGCTTTCCGTGGCGTGGGTCGAGTGAGTCTCGACCTGAGCAGCTCAATCGATCACGTTCCGGGTCAGTTCCGAATGGCACGGTTTTAAGCGTTTCGGATCTTCAAATTTCAATCTTCGGAACTTTTTGCAAGTTCCGATACGTGAGCGGCTTGTAGCGGAAGATGCTAAATCTTCCACTGACGTCCCACCATCGAAAGCCCTCCCTAAAACCGTGACATTCGGGTCAGTTCCCTGATCCGACTTGGAACGAATCGAACTACTGTGATCTGCAGCCGGGGGCCATGTCAAGCCACCGAAAAGAAAAGCAATCCAGGAAAAGCGGTGTGGATTCAGGATCTTTCACGAAAGCGAAAATTGGAAAACCAGACAATCATTTCTCTGGTTCTGCTCGTGCAAGGCGGGCAGGGTTCGCTACACTATTGGACCGTATCCATGGGAATCATTGTCCTCTCTATTATAATCATCCTGATCGCAATCGCACTGGGCGTAATGATCTGGTCCCTCGTGATCTACAATCGATTTATTCGACTTCGAAATCAGCTCCGTGAGGGTTGGAGCGGGATCGACGTTCAGTTGAAACGTCGTCATGACCTCGTCCCCGCTCTCGTCGAGAGTGTCAAAGGATTCCGGGATCATGAAAAAGACGTCCTCGAAGCAGTGGTCCGGGAGCGTACTGAAGCTCAGGGTGCGAAAGATGCCTCCAGCGCGACAGAACCCGAAGCCGCCCTGAGTCGAGATCTTGGAAAGATCATCGCGATCACTGAATCTTATCCCGAGATTCAGTCGAGCAAACATTTTCTCCAGCTCATGCGGGAGCTCGTCGAGATTGAGGAAACGCTTCAATACGCACGCCGCTACTACAACGGATCGGTGCGAAACTGGAACAATCTGGTCGAAACATTTCCCTCTCGCATCATCGCGGGGATTTCACGATTCACCCCTGCTTCTTTCTTTGAGATTGATCAGGCGAGCGAAAGACTTCCTCCTTCTATCGCCAGTCAGATGGCGACGACTTAGCCTGAATTATTAATGAACCGTTTCTCCATTCCTGCTCTCGCTATTGCGCTGTTCTGCGGCGCGATTTTTCCAGCCTTTGCCGAAGAACGAATCCTCTCTTACGACTCTCGCATTGAAATCGGAGAAGACGGAGCCATTGACGTGACCGAAACGATTCGCGTTCGGGCTGAGGGGCGGCAAATCAACCGCGGGATCTTTCGGGATCTTCCTGTGCTCTACAAGGGTCGTTGGGGTCTCAAGGAAGCGAAGCCTTTCAAAGTCCTGGAAACGACTCGAGACGGCAAAGGGGAACCGCACACGGTCGAAAAATACCAGGCAGGCATCCGTATTCGGATCGGCCGGGCGAGTCACCAACTCGAAGCGGGAGAATATACCTATAAAATCCACTATCGCAGCGAAGGACAGTTGCTCTTCCATGACGAATTCGATGAACTCTACTGGAACGTCACCGGCAACGAGTGGGCTTTCCCAATCGATTCCTCCAGCGTGACCATTGTTCTCCCGGGCTCTCTCGAAGTTCGATCAGCCGAGGGCTATATGGGGGAGAGCGGCTCGAAGGAGTCGCCCCGATCGGCAATCATTTCCCGCAACGAAGCCACGATCGTAACCGACCGGGTTCTCGCTCCCGGAGAAGGCCTGACGATCTCGGTGACCTGGCCTCACGGATTTCTAAATCCTGAAACATATGAGCGGAACATCGGTTCTCTTTTGACGCAGAATTCATTCGCGCTTGGAGGGCTCGGGCTCATTGCCGGGATGCTCGTCTGGCATGTCATTGCATGGCTGTTTGTAGGGAGAGACCCGAAGGCAGGCGTTGTGATCCCGCAGTTCAGTCCACCTCAGGGATTCTCCCCGGCCGCTGTTCGCATGCTCGATCGAATGAAATTCGACAATGGGTGCTTCGGAGCCGCGGTGATGGGGCTGGGTGTAAAAGGAGTGCTGCGTATCAAGGAGAAAGACGAGCTCATCACTCTGAAGAAAACGGGCGAGGCTCCCTCTGATCCTCTCACTCCGGATGAAGCGGGTCTCTTATCCAAGCTGCTCGGTTCGAGGAAATCGATCGAGCTGAAGCAGTCCAATCACAAAATCCTCTCCAGTGCTCGAACTGGTCTCAAGAAATCGCTCGGAAACAAGTTGGAGAAATCGCACTTTCTCGCGAATGCCCGCTACTGGGTGCCGGGTTTTCTTATCTCTCTCCTCGCGGTGCTGCTGCTCCTTCTGAATTCCGATCAGAAGGCAAGCGCTGCGTTCATCGCGGTCTGGATTTCGATCTGGTCGATTGGAACAGGAGCCCTTGTCTCTTCGGCCGTAAGTCTATTTCGCAATGGAGGCCTGCTCGCCGGGATAGGGAGCGGCCTTTTCGCGATCCCCTTCGTGCTCGGGTGGTTTGGAGGAATGTACGCTTTCTACGGGTTGGCGGGTCCACTCACCTGTGGCGCGTTTCTGGTTTGTATTGTGATCAACGTCCTCTTCTACCATTGGATCAAAGCCCCGACGCATCTGGGTCGCAAAGTCCTCGATCACATCGACGGGCTCCGACACTACCTGTCTGTTGCTGAAGCGGATCGTTTCGCGGGATTCTCGGGACCGGATCGAACACCTGAGCTTTTCGAGAAGCTACTCCCGTACGCCCATGCCCTCGGCGTCGAACAAAAGTGGTCGGAACAATTCACCGAAATCCTCGCCCAGGCAGGACAGGGCGACTCCGGCAATCAAGGCTACCGTCCGAGCTACTTCAGCGGGTCCCACACCGGACTCGATCGAGCAATGGGCGCGACCGCTCTCGGGGGAGCTCTCACCAGTGCCCTGAGTTCTGCTTCTGCCTCTCCTTCCTCCAGCGGTGGAAGCGGGGGCGGTGGCTCCTCCGGTGGCGGGGGTGGTGGTGGCGGCGGCGGCGGTTGGTAGTTTCGTTGTACCCCCTCAATCCCCCGACCGACGCACCGATAAGCAACCCTTGAAAAGGCAAATTCCTATCAGTAATTCATGATCCGATAGAATCGTGTTCCGATTGTAATTCCATCTTCAATGGATCGATCTACGCGTATGAGCCAAGGCTAATCCTTGAACCGATCGAGTCCTCCCTGAAAACTGACTCTTTCCATGCACTCAATTCGTCGCCTTTTCTTTCTACCCGCACTCTTCTTTCTTGTTCCTTCGCTCGCAGGGGCTGAAGATGCCACCGGGTTCGTATTCCATGATCAAAATGGAAACGGCATTCGCGACGAAGGTGAACCCGGTTTGCCCGATGTCCCCGTATCGAACCAGCGGGAGGTAACCACTACCGACGCCGATGGCCGCTGGTCACTTCCCTACGATGAGGACACGATATTTTTCGTCATCAAACCTGGTGGTTGGGCTGCACCCGTCAACGAACATCAGCTGCCTCAGTTCTACTACATCCACAAACCGAATGGTTCGCCCGCCAACTTCAAATACGCGGGGGTGGATCCGACCGGGCCGCTTCCGAAATCGATCGACTTTCCGCTGCACCCTTCCGAGGAACCGGACAAGTTCAAAGCGATCTTCTTCGGAGATCCCCAGCCCTCCAACATTGATCAAGTCAACTACATCGCCCATGATGTGATCGCCGAGCTAATCGGCACCGATGCGAAATTCGGTGTGACCCTTGGCGATATCATGTTCGATCGGCTGAATCTCTTCGAGCCGTCGAACGCAAACGTCGCTCTGATTGGGATCCCCTGGTACAACGTGGTCGGCAATCACGATATCAATTTCGACTCCCCGACCGATGTAGATTCAGATGAAACCTTTCATCGTCACTTCGGACCCAACTACTACAGTTTCGACTACGGCGCGGTTCACTTCATTGTTCTCGATGACGTCGAATGGAGCCACAACAGCTCAAGCGGGCGTAAGACCTACATCGGCGGGCTCCACGAAGAGCAACTCGCCTTTGTGAAGAACGATCTCGCGCTCGTCCCGGAAGAAAAGCTGATCATGTTGATGATGCACATTCCTCTGACCGCGGTGGAGAATCGGAGCGAACTCTACCGACTCATCGAAAAGCGCCCTTACACGCTCAGCATCTCCGGCCACACGCACTGGCACGCTCACCAGTATATCACCAAGGCCGATGGATGGGAGGGCGCGGAGCCCCATCATCATATCGTCAATGTGACCGTGTCAGGAAGCTGGTGGAAGGGCGAGAAAGACGAACTCGGCATTCCCCATGCGACGATGCGAGACGGAGCGCCGAACGGATATTCAATCATGACCTTCGATGGAGTCTCCCACACGCTCGATTTCAAGTCAGCCCGTCAACCCGCTTCCTACCAGATGAGCATCCATGCTCCCGATGAGATTTCGATGGCAAAAACGGAGGCGACGCCTGTCTACGTGAACGTCTTCAACGGTTCCGAGAAATCCGAGGTTCGTATGCGAGTCGGAGATTCCGGAGAATGGATCACACTGGAAAAGGTGCTCGAAGAAGATCCCTATTATGTCGCCGTCCGAGACCGGGAAATGAAAGCCCGGCCCACGGCGAAGAATCATCTCAATGCTCCCATTCTCTCCGATCACCTCTGGAAAGGGGAATTGCCAGGCCCGCTTGAACCTGGTTCTCATCCCATTCAGGTCGAAGCTACCGATGCTTACGACCGACTTCACAAAGATCAGCGTCTCATTCGAGTCGTTGCACCCCCTCAATCCCCCGGACCGATAAGCAACCCTTGAAAAAGCAAATTCTGATCAGTGATAGATGGTCATCAACCCGCCGCAGCGAGTTTCGGAGTCGTCCGGGTAAGCGACAATAAGCAGGCGGCGAAGTGGGACTGGGTCAGGCATTCAGTAAGAATAGTGGGGTGATCCAAGGAATGGCAACTGGCCGGAAACGGCAATGGGAATGCACTTTTCTGATATGAAATTTCACATCATATGACTGGTGTATCCGCACTGGATCAATTCTTCATAGGCTGAGAGCACAAGGTCCGGAATCTTCTGTTCCGATTGAAAGCCGGACTTCGGGTATTCAATGATCCGTTGAAGGTCTCCAACGATCTCGGAGACAACATCTTCAGGCCGATGTTCGGGAGCAGGGCTGTGAAAAAAGTGGGTGTCCGGTGCGCTACAGAAAACCTCAAGCTCGGGCCAATGCAGCTGAAACGTCGCGAAGCCACGACGATTCATATTCGGTTTGGAAACCATGATCGCCCGTTTTACCGCGATGCCATTTTCTTCGCACATAGATTTGGTGAAACGGATATTCTCACCGGTGTTGGTGGCCTTCGGTTCGGTGAGGACTTGAGCCGGGGATGCGCCAGCGGCGATCGCCACTTCGGCAAATGTTTCAGCCTCTGACTTTGGCCACTTGCCGCGGGTAAAATTGCCTTCAGCACCTGTGAAGATCACGATCGGAGCCCAGTTGTTCGCCAGCAACTCTGCGCAATGCTGTGCAACCCGTGTGTCATAGCTGCCAAGTCCGATGATCACATCTGACTTCTGCAGCTCTGAAGGGAGGTGGTGATAGCCCCAGAGGATTTCAGCCATCTCGATTTCCCGTTCGTTCATAGTTTACTAGTGTTCAGACAAGACTATATCGGCGATAGGCTGGCGAGGATTTTTGCTCGCAAACAAGGCGTGAGGAGAATGGCTATTTGTGAATAGCCAGACAACGAATAACGAAGTGTGCGAGCAAAAAGACCTCCAGGATATCCGTCAGGTTAGTCTTGGACGAACACCAGAGTCTATTGACGCTATCATTTCGTCGAGCCTGAATCGCAAAGTCGTCTGTGGAATTCTTCTAATGAAGAGGAGATAGGTGAGCGCATCTCCTCACGCGATTCCGCTGACTCCCTCATTGTCAGTGAGTCAATGATTCGACATCATTTTTAGTCATGCTAAGGATCTTTGCCCCCCGTGATTCGAGATCACGTAGTTCGCAATTTTGCGACGGCGTAAATCGACGAAACTTCCTAAAGATTGGAGGTCTTGGCGGAGCGGCTTCCGGGCTCGGGCTGTCTCTTCCCGAATTACTCTCACTGGAGGCGAAGGCCGGCATCCGAAATTCCCACAAGTCAGTGATCCTGATTTACCTGGTGGGCGGGCCTCCACATCAGGATATGTTCGACTTGAAGCCGAATGCTCCCTCCGAATATGCCGGCCCCCATCGTCCGATCGGCACCAATGTGGATGGGATCGAAATTTGTGAGTTGTTTCCAATGATGGCGAAGCGGATGGATAAATTTGCCATCATTCGCTCCCTCGTTGGTGCGCAAGGCGGGCACGACGCATTCCAGTGCTATACCGGTCGCAAACCACAGGACACTCCAGCTCCTGCGGGGGGATTTGCTCCCTTTGGCAGTGTCGTCAGCGCAGTAGAGGGACCAGTCCATTCTGATGCGCCCCCTTTCGTGAGCCTCTGTTATGACTGCACTCACGGTCCTTATAACGAGCCGAGGCCCGGAATGCTGGGAGTCAAAGAGTCGTCTTTTCGCCCGATGGGCCCGACTCGTGCCGACATGGCTCTGAATGGGGTCACCCTGGATCGCCTCGCGGATCGATCAAATTTGCTGAAGAGTATCGACCAGTTTAGAAGGGCGGCGGATTCCAGTGGGCAGATGGATGGTCTCGATACTTTCAATCAGCAGGCAATGGGAATTCTCACGTCGTCGAAGTTGGGAGATGCCCTGGACCTTTCCAAGGAAGATCCGAAAATTATAGAACGTTATGGTACGGGTGACGAGGTGAAGCGGATCGACGGAAATGGGGCTCCGCGTGTTCCGCAGAGTTTCCTGGCAGCCCGCCGTCTCGTCGAAGCCGGTGCCCGGGTAGTTACGGTGAACTACAGCAAGTGGGATTGGCACGGGGGGAAAGGCAATGAAATATTCAAACGTGAGCACGAAGATTTCCCGATCTTTGATAAGGCGATTACGGCCCTAGTTGATGATCTTCATGATCGCGGAATGGATCAGGATACTTCGGTTCTCGTATGGGGCGAATTCGGACGAACTCCGCTGATCAACTCCCAGGTCGGGAGAGATCATTGGCCTCGCGTCGCGATGGCGCTGTTGGCCGGAGGAGGCATGAAAATGGGCCAGATTATCGGAGCAACTGATCGGCTTGGTGGCGAAGCAGTGGATCGACCGGTAACTTTTTCTGAGGTGTTTGCGACTCTCTATCACAATCTCGGCATCGATGTTTCCTCAACCACAGTGAATGACCTCGCCGGTCGTCCCCAATACCTTGTGGAAGGAAATGCAAAGCCGATCAGCGAGTTGGTTTGAACGGCTCCTGATGGTGGTCTTACAAAAAGTAGGTGACTGGTAGGATTCTGGATTCAGGAGAAATGATCGTGGACCACATTCCATATCTATTGCAAAGGATTAAATATCTCAGGTGTCGTCCAGCAGCGCTACTCCGCTATTACTCCGGGACACTCCTGTTATCGCAACTCTTCGTGAAAGACTAACTGAAAAACGGGTGCCTACTTTGGCCGGAAATCGCGTGCCGCCGCTTGCTCCAAAATTGCAATGGCATCGTCGTTCAACAAGTAACCTTCGCTCACCAGTTGATCTGCCGCCTTCCTGATTTTAGCGAGATAGTCCTCCTTCGTCCGATACCGCTCCTCAATTGATTTCCGCGAGTCGTTTGTTTGATCGCGTTCTGCCTTTGTCCACGGCATCTCAAGCCAGGAGCCATGCAACCCGGCCAACAGGCCTTCAGCGCCATGTTTTGTGTCGCGCAAGTTCCAGCCGAGGTAGGTTGCGATTGGAACTTCGATTTCCGGCAATCGAATTCCCGCCACATCGTTTCCGTCTTCATCAACTGCAGGAACCAGGGTCTGAAATCGTGGGCCGGTTTTCGGGGGCACATGATCGGCGATCCCCTCGCTGTGCCAGCGTGGACCCGGATCAAGGCGGAACGGCCGGTAGAAATCCTCCGGCAGATTGACCCCGGGGATCTTCGGGAACTGCTCGCTAAACTCCCCGAGGCTAACGAGGGTGCCATCGTCGATTCGCGGGTACCGGCTCGGAGGCGGTTCAGCCCCGTTGGTCATCCAGTCGTCCATCGCCACCAACAGCGCCCGTAAAACCGGGCCGCGATGTTTGAGCGGGTTACGTGGATTCTGACAGATTCCGCGATCAGTCGCGCCTCCACCGAGATGCTGAGCACCGGCGATGGAATAGATCCGGACATTCGGATCGATCTCAAGGTCTCGCTTCCCCTCAACATCGGTGTGTAGTAGCGAAGCCGCTCGCGACCAGTATTCCGTAGCGCTCTGGACGAACATGATTTTCGGGATGGCACCCTCGACGCCCGACTGCCGGAGACGTGCCAGCGTATCGCCTTTCTGCTCCGTCACCGGATCGGTCTGGAGCATCGGGGCAAAAGGAAAAAATTCGGAGGGATAGAGGTTGCCCCAATTATAGAGACCATAGGTCGTCGCCATGGCGAAGCGGTAGTTGAACAGTCCCTTTCCCGCCCCGGGGACAAGGCTGATCGCACCGTCAAACACCGGCCTGTTTTGAGTATCCAGATTCAGCCCTTCATATAAAAAATGGTGAATCACCCGACCGGACTGGGAAATACCGAAAATCGCCGCTTTCTCTATAGTATTAGGCAGGGGGTTGCCATCGCTCCGGTCACTGTATCGAAAAAACGAAATCGCATCCCGGAGACCTGCTAATCCCAGGCCCGACACACGGGGTGCCTCGGCGGTATAGTTTAAATCATATAGCCAGCCCGGCTTGAAGCCATCCTTTATATAGAGACTCGTCGGATCCGGGATCACCTTTCCATTTTCAAATCGGGCAAAGGCCCACTGGTCGTGCGGAACCTCCTCTGCCGGTCCGGATCGTTGCGGGCGCATTTTCAGGACCGCCCCGGAATTGTCACCGGCATCTACGGCGGGATACGCCTTCGCGGTTCCCCACGGGCTCCAGAAAAAAGGCCGACTGAAAACCCCGGCATCATCAACCGAGATCTCGACAAAACTGCGCCCCTTGATCGGCCTCCCGTCTTCACTCAGCGCCACCGGCAGATCCGCCAGTAATCGCCCGGTCCCGTCCCCGGCGACATCGCCGTTCCAGCCGGTCCACAAAAGCGACCACCCCTGGCGCATCAAAAATCCGTTGCCGACGTGTTCCGGGCCCGATGGTTGATTGGTCCGCTCACCTTCGTTGAATGTCCATAAAGCCAGCTTGTTCCCACGGTTGTGGACATCGTAAAGCAAACGTCCGTTTCCCTTCTTTGGATCGAGTGGTTTCAGCAAAAAGAAGTCGCACTGAAATTCCACTTTGCCCCGCTCATTTCGCGGAGCCAGTTTCAGGTCGGTGATGCGGGCATTCGCCTGATCCTCCGGATCGACCTCAAAAAAGAGTCGACCGTCCAGAATCTCGTAGGCACCGATATCACCAAAGCTTTGCCCCTTTGCGAACGGCTCGCGCTTTTCAATTTCGATACGGACAACTTCAGCAGAGGCAGGTTCGATCACTATAAACAGCCTCGCCGCCATCACAAAAATGAATAAAGCAGTGTGTCGAAAGCAATCGAGGGAAGTCTGTTTAATCATAGTGGTTTCAAATCTTTGCACTTCATCAGGAGCCTTCAAGATACGTGATGGCAAACCATCCTCCACGAATAAATCTTTGTCGAGTGGCCCAATGGAATGGCACCCTCAGGCTATCGCAGAACCGTGCGTGAGCCTCTCGCTTCCTGATTGGAAGTTTCTGTTCCCGGGGTCATTTACGGGATCAGGTCATTTCTTGATATAAAAATCAATGTGATCGAAATCAGTCAAGAAATGTCGCCCGGTTCCCCCTCAAGGAAGATGTAAAATCTCACGTGGCAAAGCACGCCGGCGGTATTGGTTTCCTCACCAAGAATGGCTAAGACAAAACCGTAGCTGGGATGAAAGGAACGTGATCGCTTTCTGTTCACAGCGCGTGGCAAACCAGCATTTGCCAAAGATAGCTCTTCCGGAAATTTTTGCTCTATTTCAGCCGCGGGACGCATGCATCATATGAATCATGCGGTCGAGAGCCTGACGGTAGAACCAGGCTCGGCTGTCGGCATCGTATCGCTTTCCTGCAGCAGCGACTTTTCCGAGCATGTCACGGGTGCTCTGGTCAAGGCGCTCGCTCTCGGACAAGGTAAGGAGACAATTTGCGTAGACCTCAGCGCAAGCGGCGATCTCTCCGTCGTTGTAGAGCGGTACCCCCTGATCGATGGCAGCGAGGATCAATTCGATCGAGCTTTTACTTTCGATGCTTGTCGTCTTTGAAGAAGCCTTCGCATCTTTCGCGCAGCCGGATTCAGGACACTCTCCGCAGGTGCCTGCGTCCGTGTCCGCAAACCCGATAACGGAGCTGATGACGTGAATCGTACCATTTCCTCCCTCAATTCCGGCAGTTCGGATGACGGATCCGTTAACGGTGAAAAGTCCCTCCTTGATCGCAAATTCGAGCGGAGAGCCACTGAGAGACTTTGTCCTGCCTGCGTTAAGAGCATCTCCGGCAGAGACTTTTCCAGAGACTACATGCGCTGTGAGGAGTTTGACCAACTCTTTGCGATTTTCTTTCTTCAGCAGATTTTCGACTATGCCTTCGGGGAGAGCGGCGAACGCCTCATCGGTCGGAGCGAACACGGTCAGGGGATTGTCGCCTTCAAGGGCCGAAGTTAGTCCGGCAGCCTTGGCAGCAGCAAGAAGTGTCGTAAAGGTCCCTGCTCCCTGCGCGGTAGTCAGAAGCGTTTTACGCTCCGGCTCGGGAAGGAGGACTGTGTCAATGACATGAATCGTTCCGTCTGAGCATTCGATGTCCGCATTGAGCAACGTGGCGCCGTTTACCTTTACGCCACCTTCGAAGAACGAGACTGTCAGAGGTGTTCCCTCGACTGTCTTCACACCGTCTGAGCCGAGGGCGGTTGCGAGATCAAGTGCCCCGGGATGGACATGTAGAGACAAAATCTGCACCAGACGCTCTTTGCTCTTCGGCTTGAGAAGTTCTTCCAGAGTCCCTTCCGGGAGTTTGGCAAAGGCATCATTGGTCGGAGCAAAAACGGTGAGCTTGTTGTCCCACTGAAAGAAAGTCGCCAACCTGGATGCATCGAGTGCCGCCTTCAGTGTCGAAAAGCGGTCGTCGCCTTCTATCGTCGCGATC
>Ga0222633_1000448_pt1 | contig 38178 bp, 33 predicted proteins | sample AntAcemetageno48_FD_179816 | JGI IMG/M metagenome (GOLD analysis project Ga0222633, IMG submission 179816) | Saline water microbial communities from Ace Lake, Antarctica - #48 | ecosystem: Environmental > Aquatic > Non-marine Saline and Alkaline > Saline | place: Antarctica: Ace Lake | collected...
CGAGCAAACAATCTGTGCTCGGTGATTTTTCCAACTTGACAGTTAATTTCCACGGCATCGAGACTCGCTTTTTTCAGCAAGATGACAATTATCTTGTTGAGACCATCGGGCCCGATAGTAAAACGCATACCTATGCGATCAAGTACACCTTTGGTGTTGACCCTCTGCAGCAATATTTGATTGAGCTGGATGACGGCCTCATTCAGGCTTTTAATATTGCGTGGGACACTCGGCCGAGATCGAAGGGCGGTCAGCGCTGGTTTCACCTAAGACCGAACGAGGATATTTCACCTTCCCATCTATTTTTCTGGTCGAGGCACTTTCAAAACTGGAACAATCGTTGTTCGGAATGTCATTCGACCAATGTTGAGTTGAACTACTCTGAGGCAGATCATCGGTACCGCACCAGTTTTTCAGAAGAGAACGTTGCTTGTGAAGCGTGTCATGGTCCGGCGCAGAATCACTTAGCGCTAGCCCAAACTGGCGGGCTGTCAAAAAGCGTTAGTGGTTTTTCGAGAATAATGCCGAGTCAACTTGAATGGGTCTTTGAAAAAGGTAATCCGATTGCCGTTGCCAAAGGCGCGCGAGATGACAAGTTGCTTGAGACCTGTGGACGTTGCCATTCGCTGCGGACGCGGTTAACAGACAAAACGGCCGGTGCCTTTCACGAAAACTATGCGCTCCAATTGGTGAACGAGCCAAGCTATTTCGCGGATGGTCAGATTCGTGAAGAGGTCTTTGTATTGGGGTCCTTTCTGCAGAGCAAAATGTATCAGGCGGGCGTGACCTGCAATGATTGTCATGAGCCACATTCCCTTGAGCTGATCAAACAGGGTAACGAGCTTTGTGCTCAGTGTCATCGATCAGAGGTGTTTGACCGCACGGCGCACCACGGTGTTGAGGAGGCGACAGCTGCACCCACTTGCGTTGATTGTCACATGCCGACTCGCAGCTATATGCAGGTGGATGACCGGCGTGATCATAGTTTTGTGGTGCCGGGGCGAAGCTCTATCGCGACAAGGGAGTTTGAAGGCCTTACCGCGCTTTTGAAAGCCAGCGTCTTGGCTGAAATGACTTCACGACCCTCACCTGCGGCGCTGCTCACAATCCAGTCCAACCTCAATGATGAAGACCCGCTGGTACGACGAGGTGCGGTGATGGGTGTGGCACGACTACCGCCGCAGATGCGTTGGCAATTGCTGAATCCCCTCATTGATGATTCGAGTCGGCTTGTGCGTTATGCGGTGGCGGATGCGTTACTTGATCTACTCAGCTCGTTGCTTGGCCAGCTACCGGAGGAATCTCGCAGCAGATTACTGTTGCTCGTCAATGAATATGAACAGATTTTACAATTAAACCGGGACTCACCTGGGGGTCAGCTGTCCCTGGCTAGTCTCGCCTTGCAACGCGGCAAACCAGACGCGGCGCAAGCAGCGTATGAGCGGGCATTGAAAATAGAACCGGACTTTGTACCCGCATTGCTAAATTTCGCCGACTATTACCGATCAACGGGCCAGGATCCGCAAGCCGGGGTGTTACTTAAGAGAGCGATTGAGGTTGCGCCTGAGAGTGCGCTGGCCAATCACAGCTATGGGATGTACCTGATCAGGCAGCGGCAATATCTGCAGTCACTACCGTACCTCAAGGCCGCGGTGCAACTCGATGGCAACAATGCCTACTTTGCCAATGTCTATGCGGTTGCTCTTGAAAGTCAGGGCCAGCCAGCCGCAGCAATTGAGGCCCTCGTTGAAGCCAGTATGCGGATTCCTGACGACTTCGATCTGCTCTATACCCTTGTGCTCTACTGCGAGAAACATGGCTGCGAGAACGAAGTGAAGCCCTATGTCGAGCGCCTCAAAATTCTTGCTCCGGAGTCTGCAGAAGTGCAGCGTTTGTCGCAAAAATACCAACTTCGTTAAGCAAGGTTATGCTTCTCGCACGTAGTGTTACACATGGCTTTGCAGTGATCACATTATAGTCAGGACAAAAACTATCGATTGATCTGCTTGGGTTAACGGTTCTCCGCAGAAGAGGTTTATCCAACCGCTATCTTGCTATTGGTCGCAGGGCATGAAACCACCACTCGTCTTATCAGTACTGGCATCTACACCCTGTCGCAACACGCCGAGAAATTAGCACTACCATTTTGAGTGCGAATCGTGATCCAGCGGCTAACGATAACCCGGATGTGTTCAACATTGAACGCCAGGGTATCAAGCACATCACGTTTGGCTGTGGCATACACCTGTGCCTGGGTATGACGCTTGCGAGACTAGAGGGACGCATTGCGATTAATAAATTTTTGGAGCTGTTTCCCGACATGACGCTGGCTGACCAACCATTGGAATGGTCGTCGCTTATGCTCATACGTGGCCTTGATAATCTGATTATCGAAACGAACGAGTCAGACATAAAGTCAGGGGTAGACTCAGCCTAAATAACCGCCAGAATTCAGTAACCCGTCAGTTCCATAAAACCTACGCCATCAGTCGATCCTTCAACATCAACCGGTCCTTCCCAGTAAGGAAACGCCGTGTTCAGCCATTGGTTCGCGGATTGCGGAGTAACGGTCCACGCCATCGCCTTGTCTGCAAGCTCAATACGCCATGTCAGCGGTAAGTCGCGGGTTGTTCCATCACCCGTGTCAACTGATTGCGTGCCGACCGGTGTGATGAGGACCTCCCCTTTGCGAAGCGTTGTTGCTTTGCCGTCCGGGGTCACCCAACTGCCACTGATCCAATGATTTCCATCTGTCTGGCGAAGGCGATACACCATCAGCGCGTGGCCGTCGTCGAGATGAAGAGCGAACCAATCCCAGCCTGGTTGGTTTTTCGCCAGGGGCTGCGAACTCCATTCCCGGTCAAGCCAGCCTTTGCCTGCTACGGTTATTGCGGCTTCCTCGAAACGGGAAATCTGGCCACGAACGGCAATGTGCGGCTGGCTGTAGTAGTAGCTGGCCTGACCCTGCGAGGACTTAACGCTATAACCTTGATCGCCCTGCAGAACCCAAGGTGTCTTTGCAGCCAGAGATAGATTGACGCTGTAACCACCGGCGGTGAATGACAAGGTGGCGGGCAGCAGATCCTGAGTTTCTCCGGTCAGTGACCAGTCATCCATAAATGCGTTAAGCCGACTGCCTTCTGCCAAAGTCACGTTGGCCTGGTCAATACCGCCTCTAGCAAACCGTTCCTCATAGACGTGCCCATCTGGTGTGCTCAATGCTGCGTGGGCCATCCAGACCTGATTACTTGCCCAGCCATCTGGATCTGGTAGCGCGTTCATCGATGATCGAAACAATGTCCAATGCACGCCGTAGGACTGCCCATCGGCATCCAGCAAATTGGCCGTGACATACCACCACTCTATGCGGAAGTCTTTATGCGGCAAATGATCAGACGGAAACGCAAGGGCTTTTCCGGGGACTACCCTTTCGAACCCGGTTGGATCACTCCTTAACAACTGATAAGCATCTTCGGCTGTTGCTTTATCAGCGGCGAATACCGCTTGTAAAAAAAGGAAAAACAGTAAAAACAAAATGCGCTTCATCATCGGCTCCCCAGCAGTTTGAGCGAAGCCGGAAGGCGTAGGCGGACCTGAACCACAGCAATAACCAGCGTGACCAGAACAATCCCAAGGGTGAGCAAAGCAAGATTGAGAGCAGGCAACCAGGACCACCGAAGCGGCATGGTCCATCCAAAAGCGATCACGTTGAGATCGTCGATTAACAGCCAGGACAGCAAAAAGCCAAGCGGCAATGAAAGACACAAAGTCACAATGATCATCAGCCCCAGGGGCACGGCGACGATTTTGAGCCACTCAAGGTAGGTCAGTCCAAGCGAGCGCCAGTGGCTGTATTCCGGTAGGCGGCTTTGATGGACCGCCATCAGTGCAGCAAGCAAAGCAATACCTGCGACGATCAATGTCAGGGTATTGAGCGCAGCGGTAATCGCAAAGGTACGATCAAAAATTGAAAATGAAATCGCCTTGATATCTTTCTGCCAAATCCATTCGCCGGCAAGGGCGCCGGCAGCAATCAGCTGTTCTTCCGCCTCGCTTTCTTGGCCCTCTGCTATCCACAGTGCCAATCCCTGACTTTGTGCATTGGGCCAGATAGAGCGCATCAAATCTGAAGGCAGATAAAATTGGTAACCAGAATTTCCATAGTCATGAAAGAAGCCGACGATCCGAAAGCTGACAGGGCCTTCAGGACCAGGCAGTGTGATGTCACTGCCAAGGGTTTGTCCTGCCAGGAAGCGAACTTGTTCATTTGCGAGTATCACGTTTGGACTCTCCTGACTGCGCCAGGCGTCAAGACCGCCTTCCACGGCGAACGGCAGTTTCATATTGCGAACATCGGGTGCATCAACGTCAATGCCGAGAACATTGGAGGGTCGTGCCTGCCAGCGGAACGACGCGCCGAATCGATCGTGGGAGTTGAGCAGCCATTTATCTTCGGTCGCGCTAGTGCGCACAAGACGCTCTACATCCAGCTGCGGACTGATGACGTAAATATCTGCTGAAAGACGGGTTTCAAGCCAGGCGCTAAGCGCACTGCGAAAGGAGTCCACCAGAACAGTCACGCCAATATTGGCTGTTAACGTCAGCAGCAGCGCCATAAGGGCAATACGCAAGTGTGGCATTTGTGACAAGGCATCACTCACAGCCCAGCGGATTTGCCACATCTGCTCTGGTAGCCATCGACCAAGTGCCACCACCAAGGTGTAAACCAAAACAGGTAACAGCAGTGCACCGCCAAACATCAGAAGACCAATTACCACAAAACCACCGGTAACGGAGCTGATATTGGTATAGCCAATGGCTGCACAAACGAGCAACCCGCCAGCAAAAAAGCCCATCTCTCGAACAGTCTTTCCAACTTCGCCTTCCTGTGAGGTTGTCTTCAGGATTGGCGCGCTCGCCTTGCGCCATAGCGGGAGTGTTAGGGCCAGGGCAACTCCGGTGAGCGTCATGAGCAGCGCCACAAACACTTGATCCCAGCTCAGGCCAATGTCCGAGCCCATGACTGCACCGAACAGACTCTGCAGGCTGACCGAAACAGAAGGCAGCAGCAGGTGGGACAGCCACAACCCAACGCCAAGCCCAAGCGCGGTTCCGCCAACTGACCAGAGCAGGGACTCGGCCAGAATAGCCATGCCGATCAACCGCAATGACACGCCCATTTCCCGCAATGTGGTCAGTGTGCCTTCACGGGCCAGCAGCGAATATCTGACTGCGTTAAAAACGATAAACAACCCGACCGCGAAAGACAGCAGTCCCAGTGCTGAAAGGTTGGTGTGCAGACTCGCAGTGAGCTGCTGCATGTCGATCGCTTGATGGTTTTCGACCAGTGTTAATTCATCCGGCAAACTACCTTCCAGTTGCTTTCGTTCGGCCATGGTCAATTGCCCAACGCCAAGATAAGAAAACCGGTCTCGGCCCAGCACCGCCATGGCGGCACCAACATCCATAAAGAGGCGTTGTCCTTGTTGAACCTGCGCCTGGATAACAGCCGGTGGCAACACGGTACCATTGCGAAGCAATAGTTGTTCTCCTGCGGAGATATTGAGCTGATCAGCCAGAGTTGCTGGATACCAAAGCTGGTAGGGGGGCTGAATCAAAGCAAGCCAGTTACCCGCGGCAAACGGATGTGATGTTGTTGTTTCTAAAGAGCTGGTTTTTGAAGCGTCGGTTTCTGAATTGCCGGACCCGGTGAGTGGCAGGGCAAGTAAATCTATTGCAATTAGCGCGACTAATTGTCCATCTTTGGTTTGCAACCGAGACTCAAGGACAGGGAACACCGACGTGAAGCCCATACGCCTCAGCTTGATGTAGTCTGCAGGCAGAACGCCCTGGTCGCCCGTACTCCGAATCCAGAAACGGGCTTCTGCCCCAAGTAACTGATCTGCTTCACCGTAGCTGGCGCGTGCATGGTCGTTGATCAATTGAACTGCAGACCATAGGGCTACGCCGGCCAGCAGCCCAATCGCCATAAACAGCGCCTGCCCCGGATGTCTTACATAATGGCTAAGTAAAACGTAAACAACCTGCAGAAATCGACGGCAAGCTGAATCAGGCATTCGTGGTGACGTCCGATATTCGACCGTCGTGCAATACCCAACGAGAATCGAGATAGCTCGCCATCTGCTGACTATGCGTCACCATCAACAGACTACTACCGGTGTCTTTCACCAGTTCCGCAAACAGCTTCATCACGCCGCGGCTGGTGGACTCATCAAGATTGCCGGTCGGCTCATCTGCGAGCACAAGCCGCGGCTGATGCATCAGCGCTCGAGCAATTGCAACCCGCTGCTGCTGACCACCGGATAGCTGATGCGGAAACCGTTTCAGCAATCCAACCAAACCCAGCCGTTCAACAAGGTGTGCCTGACGCCGCACATCCAGTCGTCCAGCGAGGCGAGCCTGCAACAGGATGTTGTCTAGAACACGCAAGGTTGGCACCAGGTGGTAGTGTTGGAACACGAGGCTCACCGTGCGACGACGTAAGGTGTTCCACTCACTCTCACCGAAGCTAGAAGTGAGCTGCCCATCAATCGTGATTGTCCCCGAGTCGGGTTTATCCAACCCTGCGATGAGGTGCAGTAGCGTACTTTTGCCGCTTCCGCTTTCGCCCAGGAGCGCTGCAGTTTTGCCGGCTTCTAGTTCAAAGTCGAGGTCGTGGAGCACGCGAACATCATCGTCCGGTTGCCGGTAGGTTTTGTTGAGTGAGGCAAGTTTTAACATTGGCTGAGTGTACCAGCATCAGTGAGTGCTCGATGTCTGTAACGCTTGATCGGAGTTTGCACTTGAGTAGCAAGCAAGCACGATCGATTTTCAGTTCGAGCTTCTTGGGTTTGTAGCGACAGCGTATTTTTGCTTACAGCGGCCTAGTGTCTAACAGGAAAGTATTTGACCCTGTCCAAGCCGTTAAAGTCGACATCCTGAGTCCACAGTGTCGCATCAAACTGATATGTAATTGCAAGTATCAGACTGTCAGCCATCGGCAAACCGTGTTTGAGCGACAGTTGTGCACCATTGAGCGCAATCGTTGTGTCAACGTCGACAACTGTACCTTGTTGCATTGCCGCAATAGCAAACAAGGCGTCAGTTTGGCTGCGTTCTCTGAGAACAATCTTAAACACATCATATAGACAGATTGCGGGAACGAGTAATTCATTCGTCGCAAGGATCGCATCTTCAAAGTGTCGCGCGCTTCGAGACCCAGCAAAGTATTCCAACCACCCGGAGGAGTCGACTACATTCACGGTCGATCCGATTCGCGATTAACCTGTGTATTTAGTCCTTTTAGAAAACCCTTTGCTTCTCTCAGGTCCCTGATAGGGACAAGTTCGATTCTCTCACCAATGCAGATTGCACGTATACGTTGTCCCGGTTCCAGTGACAGTTGTTTCCTGATTTCCTTAGGGATCACGATTTGGTATTTGGAGGAAATGGTCACTTCGCTCATCGTCACTTACCTATTTGTTATCGATGAGATAATTGTAAGACGAGGAGATCTTATGATCTATGAAAATTAACGAATCTTCGGTTGCGCAGGCAGCCTGCCACTGTTGCCGTCAACGGTTGTGACGACTGAGCGAGCTTAAACCGGCAGCACTTACGCCAACGGTGTAAAGGCTGCTGTATTACAATCTTGGCGGCTTCCGATCTTTCAAACCAGTTTCGACCATAACCCGCAGTATTTGCCGACAGGTTACCTGGCCAACCAACTTGCCATCTGCCACAACGGGTCGCCTGCGATGTTTGTGATCTAGCATCGAGGCGGCGACATCTACAATGTCGTCATGGGCATCCTGGGTTTCCACCGCCGTGCTCATCACATCGCCAACAATAGCAGCACCAAATTCCTCGTCATTGTAGACACTCGCCAGAATAACCCGAAGGCAATCCAGCTCAGACAACATACCAACCAGGTTATTGTCTTCGTCTACAACGGTTACCCCGGATATTTTATGCTCGAGGATTATTCGCGCGGCCTCGTAAATAGTTATGTTAGGCAAAACCGTAACGGGATGCTTTACCATATAATCGCTCAACTCAACGGATCTCAACATCTACAGCCTCCTTAGTAGTCAGGTCAAACCCCGGGCAATATTGCTTACCCAGGAAATGATGGGAGCAGGGTAGATACCTAATGCCAACATAGACAAGGTCACCACTGCCAATGCCCATCCCCCGGTGACGGGTATGGTAATTTCTTCTGTCGCCTCTGATTGCTTGGTCATCGTAAAAATGATTCTCAGGTAGTAGAAGAGGCCAATGCCGCTACCCACAACAACCGCAGCCAGCAGTAGCCAGAGTTCACTTTGTACACCTGCTGCAAAAATATAAAATTTGCCGACAAACCCGGCGGTAAGGGGAATGCCTGCCAGCGATAGCAGCATTGCGGTAAAAAACGCGGCCATCAAAGGTCGACGCCAGAATAATCCCTGGTAATTGTTTAGATCATCGTTGTCCAGATTGTTCGGATCCTGAGACATCAACGTCACCACGCCAAACGCGCCCACCGTTGTAAGGAAATAGGCCAGCAGGAAAAACAGCGCGGCTTCCACAGCCAGTGCTTTGCCACCAATGTAGCTGGCTGCCAGAAAAGCCACTAGCAGGTAACCAAGATGCGCAATGGATGAATAAGCCAGCAGGCGTTTGATACTGGTTTGCATCAGGGCCAGCAGGTTGCCCACCAGGATTGAAAGTAGCGATAGCCAGAACAGCCCCTCCATAATCGTCGCGTACTGGTAACCATCCAGGGAGATAAAAAATCTCATCAGCACAGCAAAGATGGCCCCTTTTGAGGCAGTGGCCAGGAACGCAGTCGTCGGTGCCGGTGCACCCTGGTACACATCAGGCGTCCACATATGAAAGGGCACCAGGGATAGTTTGAATCCGATTCCAGACAGGATGAGTCCAGAGCCCACAAGGATGAACATTCTGTTTGCTTCTGTGCTTTCGGCAACTTTGATCTCAGGGAAGCTTAAGGTTCCGAAGGCAGCAAAAAGCAACGCAATACCAAACAGGATAAACGCGGAGGAGACGCCAGAAAGAATCAGGTACTTGAGGCCGGCTTCAAGACTCAACAAGCCTCGAGTTGGGTAGGAGATCATCGCGTACAGCGCAATCCCCAGCAATTCTAGGCCGAGTATCATGGAGGCAAAGTGGTTGCTGTGCGCCAGTATCATCCCGCCCAGCGCGGACAGCAACAAGAGCAGATAAAACTCGTCCTGCTGCTCACCCCGACACAGTTGGTAGTCGTAGCTAATCAGGCAAATGAGACCGGTCACGAGCACAATCATGGCCGAAAACAACAGGGCGTAGTCATCCACAATCAATAGCGGTGTCACCTGCACTACGGTGGCTTGCAGGTGAATCAAGTAAATGGCCAGCAAGGTTAATGCACAACCCGCAACTGAAATACCGCAGGTCAGGGCAAGCTTGCGATTAAATGCAATCACCAGCATCAATACCAGAATGACTACTGACAAGGTAATCAAGGGCAGCAGGGCAAAGAGTGCAGCGCTACTCATGGCATGCGTCCTATCCAGAGGGTTGGGTCGCCGGTAGTGACCAGGTGCAAGCTGGCGAGAACTGGGTTGACCAGATCTAAAAAGGACTGTGGATACAACCCCAGCCACAATAGTCCCAGCATCATCGGAATCATGGCAGTCAGTTCACGGCCATCAAAATCAACGAGAGTTCGATTCGAAACAGGAGTGCCTTGGAAAACGCGTTGCATGGCAATCAGGGCGTAGACCGCGCCGGTGATGAGACCCAGAGCCGCAAGGATAGTGAGGGGGGTGTTGACGGGAAATGCTCCCATCAGGATCAGGAATTCACCAACAAAGTTACCTAGTCCCGGCATGCCAAGAGAAGCCACGATAAAAAACATGGCGATGGCGCCCATGCGTGGCATCTCCTGCCACAGGCCACTCATCTCTCGCATGTCCCGAGTATGTAGGCGTTGCTGCAGGGCACCCGCGGTCATAAAAAGGGCGGCAGTCGAAATGCCGTGAGCAACCATCTGCAGCACCGACCCCTGAATCGTAAGCTCAGTCCAGGCATAAATTCCCAGTAGTACAAAACCCATGTGGCTGACGCTGCTGTACGCCACCAGCCGCTTGAAATCAGTCTGGGCGAAAGCCAGCAGAGCGCCGTACACAATACCCACTGCGCCCAACAACATGGCGATCGGGGCGAGTTCCATAGAAGCTTCAGGAAACAGCGGTATCGTGAACCGGAGCAGACCGTAAGCGCCGGTTTTCAGCAGTATGCCTGCCAGCAGAACACTCGCTGCGGTGGGTGCCTGGGTGTGGGCATCCGGTAGCCAGCTGTGAAAAGGAAAGCCCGGCAGCTTGACCACAAATGCAACAAAAAACCCCAGCATCAGATACCACGCCAGGTCGCCCGAGAGTGAGTGAGCCAGCAAGTCAAAGTAACTGAAAGTCACTATGCCTGTTACAAAACTGTTGGCGAGTACCAGACCCAGAATGGCAATCAGCATCAGCAGGCTGCTCACCTGGGTAAACAGGAAAAACTTCGTGGCCGCGTATGACTTGTTCTCATGACCCCAGATAGCGATCAAGAGATACATGGGAATCAGCATGACTTCCCAGAATACAAAAAATAGAAACAGATCGAGGCTGGTAAATACCCCAACCACCCCGGTCAGGGTGCACATCAAATTGAACTGGAAAAATCCTGTGTTGTGGCTGATTTCAGACCAGGAAGACAGGATCGCAACAAAACCGAGGAACACTGTTAGGCTCACCATCAGCAGGCTGAGGCCATCCATGCCAAACAGGAAGCTGATACCAAAGCGGGGGATCCAGGCTATATCAACTACTTCAATCCAGTGGGTCGACACCCCAGCCATTAAAACTTCTTCGGGCGCGTTTGTGCCAAACAAGGTCATGAGCAGCAATGCAGCAAGCAGGCAGGTAAACAGGGAGATCCATCTTGGGTAGTTGGGATGCCAGGCCTGGGACAGCCAGGCAACGCTACCACCGGCGAACAGCAACAGCATGACCGATAGCATGATCATGTGAGTCGAACTCCTATAAAGATGCCAATCAGTGTCACCACGCCAAATAGCATGACTACCGCATAAGTTCTTAATTGTCCGGTCTGGCTGGTGGCGGCGATGTCGTGAACAAACCAGAGCACCTCTGCAAGCGCATTGTAGAACCAGTCAACAATATCGCGACGATTCAGGTAGGTGATGAAACTGTAAGGCTTCACAAACAGGTGATCGTAGAGCCAATCCATTTTCCAGTGGCTGAACCAGAAATGCGTGAGGGCTTTGCCCCAGGTTGATTCAGTCAGGCCGGACACGTCCACACTGCGTCTCAGAAAAATGAGCCAAGCCAGCACCACGCCAAGGATTGGAATGGCAGGAGTGATGATCGGAATTAAGCCGTCGTGGCTGACATCTGCCGCCGCCGGAAACACCTGGCTGACCGGGATAATAAACCAGCCACCAACCAGTGACAGGCCGCAGAGTATGACAAGCGGGCCGGCCATCAGCCAACCAGCTGGCTTGTCTGGTACAGTTTTCACTTCGCCAAAAAACACAATAAACACCAGCCGAAAACTGTACACAGCGGTCAACAGTGCACCCAGTAAACCCGCGGCCCAAAGTCCAGGACCGAGCGGGCCGGATTGCCAGGCAGAAAGCAGGATCGCATCCTTGGAGTAAAAGCCCGAGGTAAACGGTAAGGCTGCCAGTGCAGCGCTGCCAATCAGAAAGCTCCAGAAAGCCACCGGTAACCGAGCTCGCAAGCCGCCCATTTTGAAGATGTTATGTTCGTGGTGCAGGGAGTAGATCACCGCACCTGCGGCAAGAAATAGCAACGCCTTAAAGAAAGCGTGGGTCATCAAGTGGAAAATGCCGGATGCCCAGGCACCAACCCCAAGCGCCAGAAACATGTAACCAATCTGGCTGATGGTGGAGTAGGCCAGGATGCGTTTGATATCAGACTGGGTCAGCGCAGTAAACGCCGCCATCAGCAGCGTCGTGGCACCGATGATTGCCACCACGTTCAGTGCGACGGGTGACAGCAAGAAGAGTTCGTGTGTTCGTGCGATTAAGTACACCCCTGCAGTCACCATAGTAGCCGCATGAATCAGTGCGCTGACCGGGGTTGGGCCAGCCATAGCATCCGGCAGCCAGGTTTGCAGGGGCAGTTGCGCCGACTTACCTACCGCTCCGCCAACGAGCAGCAGGCAGGCAAGGGTGACGGTTGTGTCCCCTGTTACCCAGGTGAGTGCAGCCTTGTCGACCATCGCTTGTATGTCGAGGGTGCCGAGGTGCATATAAAGCAGAAACAACCCCAGAGCCATAAACGTGTCTCCGATCCGGGTCACGATAAAGGCCTTTCGTGCGGCTACACCGTTGGCTGGATCCTGGTACCAGAAACCCACCAGCAAATAGCTGCACAAACCAACTCCTTCCCAACCTAGGAACAGGAGCAGTAGGTTATCAGCCAGTACCAGCACTAGCATCGCTGCAACAAACAGGTTCATATAGCTGAAGAACCGGCTGTAATCTTCGTCGTCCTGCATAAACAGGGAAGAATAAATGTGGATCAGCAAGCCGACACCAGTGATGACAAACATCATGGTTAGGGTCAGGCCATCTACATAGAAACTGAAACCCGGCTGGAAGCCGCCCAGATTCATCCAGGTATACAGATGAACCAGTATCGGGGCGTGATCTTTCGTGGACAGGAATTCAACGCCGAGTAGCGCAACAATCAGGGCAGAAGTACCGATGCTACCGACACCCACAAATGCCACCCAGGGTTTAGGCAGGTTGCCAAGAGTACAAAACAGAATCGTGAACCCAACAAGGGGCATAAGGGGAATCAGGAATATAAAATCGGTCATGATTAGCCCCTCATCCTGCTGGCTGCGTCGATGTCCAGGGTGCCAATCCGCCGGTAAACCTGCAGTAGCAGACCAAGACCTACTGAAACCTCAGCAGCAGCAATTGCCAGGATCAACATAAACATGACCTGTCCATCCGCTATACCCCAGTGGGCACCGACAACAATAAAAGCCAGGCCGCAGGCGTTCAGCATGATTTCGAGAGACATTAGTATCAAAATGATATTTCGCCGTACCAGCACACCGAGCAGGCCAATCAGGAACAGGATACCTGCCAGCAGCAAACCGTGTTCCATCGGGATGGTAACTGCCTCAGTCACGATTCAGTCTCCCGGACGTCGGTCAGGTAACGCCGACCCAGGTGATACGCACCAACCAGGCCGGCAAGTAGCAACATAGAAGCAATTTCTACAGCAAGGACATAAGGTCCAAACAGTTCAATACCCACCTGCTTTGGACCGATGACTTCGCCTTTCAACAGGTTTTCTCCCTGTAAAAGCATGTAGGTAATCTCCGCGAACAGCGCCAGGCACAGGATGGAGGGGAACACCCACATGCCAGGTTGTAGCCAACGACGTTCCAGGTCAGCTCCTCGGACACTCAAGTTCAGCATCATAATCACAAACACGAACAGCACCATGATGGCGCCTGCATAGATCACCACTTCCAATACGGCAGCAAAAGGAGCGCCAACCAGGAAGAAAATGATGGCAGACGCGAGCAGCGAGATGATCAGATAAATGAGAGCGTGTGCAGCGTTGTATCGGGTGACGGCCAGTATGGTCGAGACCAGCGAAATGGTGGCGGCAAGATAAAACAGACCCAGCTCTAGCACACTGGCTCTCCTTCTCGTGATTCTCGGTTGCTGCTAGGGCAGCAGAGACCGGACATCCACTGGCGCGCTTTCATTGCGTGCTTCTCCCTTGTCCTTATTTTTGATCGATTTGCCGGCTACATTGTAAAAACTGTATCCAGGGTACTTGCCTTCACCGCTTATCAGCAGGTGTTCTTTTTCGTACACCATGTTCTGGCGATCGTATTCACACATCTCAAAATCCGGTGTGAGTTGGATGGCATAGGTCGGGCAGGCTTCTTCACACATGCCACACATGATGCAGCGGGAAAAGTTGATCCGAAAAAACTCCGGATACCAACGGCCATCCTCGGTTTCGGCTTTCTGCAGGGCAATACAATCCACTGGGCAGACGACAGCACACAGGTTGCAGGCCACACAGCGTTCTTCACCATCAGGGTCCCGAGTCAACACAATCCGTCCGCGATAGCGGGGTGCCAGATACGGCATCTCTTCTGGGTACTGCACCGTGTCAGTTTTGGTGAACGTATGCTGCAATACCAGATACAGAGTGACCACCTGGCTCCAGATACTGGTCAGTATGTGCTTCATTGTGTGATACCTCTCCCTGCTATAGCCATAACACAACCGCCCCGGTGACCAGCAGATTGATCAGCGTGAGTGGTAGCAGGTACTGCCAACCAAAGGTCATGAGCTGGTCGTATCTCGGTCTCGGCACCGCCGCCCGCAGCAAAATGAAAAAGCAGATAAAGCCAAAGGTCTTCAAGGCAAACCAGAAAATCGGCGGTAGAAAGTCAGGGCCGAGCCAACCACCCATAAATATCGTGGCGAGCATCGATGAAATAAGAATCAGGCCCAGGTACTCGCCGACCATAAACATACCGAACTTCATGCCGGAATATTCAGTGTGGAAGCCGGCGACGAGCTCATGTTCTGCTTCGGGTAAGTCAAACGGCAGGCGGTGGCTTTCGGCAATGCCTGCGATCATGAATACCACAAAGCCAAAAAACTGAGTGAAGATAAACCAGCCTTCTTCAGCCTGGTGATTGACAATATCGACCAGACTGAACGAGCCCGTTAGCATGACCACACCCATGAGCGACAAACCCATAAATACTTCATAGCTGACCATCTGTGCCGCAGAACGCAAGCCACCCAGCAAGGCGTATTTGTTGTTTGATGCCAGGCCGCCGAGCAACACGCTATAAACTGCCAGGGAGGTCATGCCGAGAAAGAACAATAAGGCGATATTTAGGTCGACGACGTAGATTCCTGGAGCATAAGGTACGACCGCAAACCCGAGTAACATGGCCATCACAATTGCGGTCGGAGCGAAGACAAAGACAAACTTGTCTGCAAAGGGTGGAATCCAGTCCTCCTTGGCAAACAGTTTGAGAATATCGGCAAATGCAAGACCAATTCCCAACGGACCAACCCTGTTGGGACCGAGCCTGTCTTGCCACACGCCCAGTAACCGTCGCTCAAACCATACCAGCACGGCGGCGCCACCGAATGCGCCACCGATCGTGCCGAAGATAATGAGGTAAATCAGCAAGCCTTGCATTATTGGCTCCTATCCGTGGTGATGACGCTTGCACCTGGGGCTTTCGGCGCGGTCCAGTTCTCTAGTCGTGACAGCTCGATATCATCCAGTTGTCTGAGCAGGGCAGTCGCTGGGATCAGCGGGTAGCCCAGGCTAGTTGATGAATAGTTACTATCTACCAACACAGCAAACTCTAATGGAGCTCCGTTAATCTCGCAGGCCACACCGTCTCCGGTTTCAACGCCAAGACTCTTGGCTGTACTGGTGTGCATTCGAATATAAGGCGTTGTGACACGCTGGGAAATTTCTCCTGCAGAGTTGGAGAGTTCATCTGTGCCATAAATGTGTGCTTCGGCTACCAGGCGCTTGTTGCTCAGGTTAACTTCGCCAGGGCTCAGGGTTTCAGTCCCTGTTAACAGCAGGACGCCTGAGTCGCCGCTTCGATCTGCACCACCCACCTCCTGCTGGAACTTGTGGTTCGACTGGTTTGAGTTCCAGCCAGGCGCCCAGCTGTAGGCTCGCACCGCACTTGGGGCATCCGCGTGATTACCTTCCATCGAGTACACCATGGGTCCATCTTCATCCACTGGGACCCTAGGTTCATGAACAGAGATATTAGCGTGTATGGCGGTTCGGCCACTGGCTCGGTGGGTCATACGGGCAACTCGGGCACCCTCGATACGAAATTTTTCTGAAGGTGCTGCACCCAGGATGCCTGCGAGCGCGGGCACCTGCTCTGAAATTGCCTGCTGGATTTCTCCCGCGTGTCGTGTGGCACCGCGTAAGGCATCCAACAGTTCAAAGCTGGGGCGTATGGTATCGGCAGGTTTGAATGTCGCAAAATTTCGCTGTGCGCGGCCTTCGTTGTTGACATAGGTGCCTTCCGCCTCAGCGAACGTGGCGGCGGGCAACAGCAGGTTTGAGACTGAAATCGTTGCGTTGTCCAGGTGGTCCAGCACAATCAGATTTTTGATGCCCTCGAGTCTGCTTGAAAACTCGTGGCCTAGCCGCGGCGCCAGATCGTTTTCCATCACCACCAGGGTGTCTGGCTTTGAATCCAGTATGTCTTCCATACCGAGCGCGTTGTCTAGCAGAGTGACACCAATGCTGTTTGATTCCGCTGCACAACCGAAGAAGCCAGCAGCTGGATTGTGGTCGAAGAGGGTGCTGGCCAGGTTGACGGCTGCCTGCAGGATGCCTGAGTGTTGCAGGCTGGTGCCTGCCACCACAAGTGGTCGATTGGCATGCTTGAGTAGCCCGGCTATTTCGGTCGCCAGCTCAGAGACGTCTGCTGCACCAGCGATGGCTCGGGATACATCCTCGCCAAAGCGGGCAATCTCATCGGGCGATAATCGGATCCTGTGGCTCGCCACTTCGTCAAGACGATCTTCAGTTGGGGTCACAATCATCAACGGGCTACGTTCTGCCTGGCCAATTCCACGAACCGCGGCGTCGTGCCATAGGGGAATCTGGGCATCAGCGGCAAGTTCCTTTGCTCGGTTTCGAGTTGATTGGCGCAGTGATAAGGCAAGCCTGGGGGCAAAGTTGGTGACATCTTCACCCAGGACAATGACAGCATCGAAGCCTTCGGTTGCGATCATCGACGGTGTTGGGACTTTGCTGTTCAGGACATCCAGCAACAAATTGTGTAATACCTGATCGGTTGCTGACATGCCGTTGGCGTAATTTCCGGCGCCTACCAGATCGCGTAATGCCTGATTGGCTTCGAGGCTAGCCCTGGGTGAACCAATACCCTTGATGGACGCGCTGTTGGAAATCATCGAGCGAGCAATATCAATGGCGGTATTCAGCTGTTTTGCATCATAGAGACCGTGGTTGTTGCGCACGCCTGCCTGATGCAGGCGTTTGTCGGAGTTGACAAACTGGGCGCCAAAGCGACCCCTGTCACATAAAAAGTAGCCGTTCACAGCATGGTGATAACGATTGTGAACTCTTCGCAATTCGCCGTAGCGCTCGGACGTGTAGGTGCTACAGCCAAGGCTGCAACTCTGGCAAACCGTTGGTGAAGACTGCAAATCCCACTTGCGAGTGTAATGTTTTGAGAAGGTTTTATCGGTAAACACTCCGGTAGGACAAACCTCAACCAGATTCCCTGCAAATTCGTTTTCCAATACGCCAGGTTCTGCCCGGCCAAAAAAAACTCTATCCCGGGAGCCAAAGGCATTCAGGTCATGGCCGCCAGCGTAATCCTGGTAGTACCGCACACACCGGTAGCAGGTAATGCAGCGATTCATCTCATGGCCGATAAATGGGCCCAGATACTGGTTTCGATAGGTTGTTTTTTGACCTTCGTAAGATCGATCTCGATGGCCAGTCATGATCGTCATGTCCTGCAGGTGGCATTCACCACCTTCTTCGCAAACTGGACAATCATGCGGGTGGTTCAGCATCAGGTTTTCGACTACCGATTTTCTAAACTGGGTGGCATTTTCAGTCTTGAGCGAAAAGCGTGCATTGTCGACAACTGAAGTCATGCAGGACATGACAATTCTGCCCCGCGTATCATCCTCGTTGGCGTATTGCACCACAGCACACTGCCGGCAAGCGCCAACACTGCCCATGGCTGGATGCCAGCAAAAGTAAGGCAGATCATAACCGTGGGAGAGCAATGCTTGCAGCAGGTTGTCGCCGTCCTTGACGACCACATCTTGGTTATCAACTATGATGGTTGGCATCAGTTTTTACTCGCGTACGGACAGCATCCGTCGTGAATATGTTGCTCAAAATCCTCACGGAAATATTTGAGTCCACTCGACAGGGGCTCAATGGCGCCCGGTGCATGGGCGCAGTGGGTGTTGCCCATAGCGCCAATAAAGGTTGCCTGGCGTTCCAGTATTTCTAGGTCCTCAGGCTTGCCACCGCCGGCTTCGATGGTATCCAGCAAATCCCGTACCCAGGGCAGGCCTTCACGGCAAGGAGTACAGAAGCCACAGGATTCCCTGGCAAAAAACTTCTCCAGGTTGGCAATCATGCCGACAGGGCAGGCGCGATCATCCAGGATGATCATGGTGCCAGTGCCCATTCGGCTGCCGGCTTTCTGGATGGCCTCGTATTCCATCGGCAGGTCGAGGTGGTCAGGTGTAAGGAAGTCTGTTGAGGCACCACCCGGCAGAAAACCTTTCAGCTGGTAGCCATCCTGCATGCCACCCGCATGGTCCATCAGGATTTCACGAATGCTTGTGCCCATTGGCAGCTCCCAGCAACCCGGGTTTTTAACGCGCCCACTGGCACCAAATAGTTTTGTTCCAGCATCCGAGCCTTTGCCCAGGTCCTGGAACCAGTCGGCGCCTTCGCGGGCAATGTGGGAGATGTTGCACAGGGTTTCAACATTGTTAACGATGGTGGGCCTGCCCCAGAGTCCGGACACCTGTGGAAATGGTGGCTTAGCCCTAGGCGTGGCGCGCTTGCCTTCCAGGGAATTAAGCAGTGCGGTTTCTTCTCCGCAGATGTAGCGGCCAGCGCTGACGTGTACATGCAGGTGGAAGCTGAAATCGGAACCCTGGATACGGTCACCCAGATAACCCCGTTGTTCAGCGTCTTCAATGGCAGCTCGAAGTTCCGCAATGGCGCGATGATATTCCGCGCGAATGAAGATGTACCCTATGTCAGCGGATATGGTGTAAGCCGAAAGCACCATCCCTTCCACTAGTTGATGTGGATCGTTCTCCATAATCAATCTGTCTTTGAATGTACCCGGCTCCATTTCGTCTGCATTGGCAATTAGGTAACGATGGCCTCGGCCGTCAGGCGCGGGCACAAAGCTCCATTTCATGCCAGTTGGAAAACCCGCCCCACCCCTGCCTCGCAGGTTAGAATCCTTGATCAGTTGCAGTAGGTCGGCGGGATCCATTTTGCCAACAAGATCTCGAACCGCCTGGTAGCCACCGGTTGCTTCGAAGCCGGCTAGGTTTGTTGGACTTTCGCCGTCAATAATACCTTTGCCGGTAATATTTTTTGTCAGAGGCGTTTGGGTCATTTGAAAATCGCCTCCACGTTGTCAACGGTAAGGTCATGATGCAACTCATCACCCACCATCATTGCCGGCGCGTGGTCGCAGTCGCCAAGGCAGGTAACAGGCAGCAGGGTGTATTGATCGTCTGTTGTGGTTTCACCGAATTGAATACCCAGTGTGTCTTGTAGTTTCTTACACACCTTTTCGCTGTCCATCAGCCAGCAGCTAACGCTGTCACAGAACAGGATGACCTTCTTGCCGACCGGTTTTCGGTAAAGTAGGTTGTAGAAGGTTGCGATGCCGTCCAGTTCCTCAAAAGACATACCTAACAACCTGGCAATGGCGGAAAGACTCTCGTCTGAAATCCAACCGCGCTTTTCCTGGACGATTTTCATGGCGTCGATCGCAGCAGACTTCCTGTCGGGCAGGTGGGAAATTTCAGCTTCGATGGCGCTGACTTCCTCGTCCGACAATACGTTAATCAACTGCGCATTCATGTTCTGATCTTCCTAACGGTCTACGTCTGCCATGACAAAATCGATACTGGCAATGATGGCGATAAGGTCTGGAATCATCAGGCCCCGACTGATCAGCGGAATCTGCTGCAGGTGAGGGAATGATGGTGTGCGAATTCGAGTGCGATAGCTGTTAGTGCCGCCGTCGCTGGTCAGGTAATAGGCGTTGAGGCCTTTGGTTGCTTCAATTGTGACACTGCACTCACCGGGCGGGACAACCGGCCCCCAGCTTACGTTCACAAAATGGTGGATCAGAGTTTCGATGTCGAGCATGGTGCGCTCTTTAGGCGGCGGTGTGGTGGCAGGATGCAACGCCTTGTACGGCCCCTCAGGCATGTTTTCAGCGCACTGACGGATGATGCGCAGACTCTGTCGAATTTCGTCCGCCCGCACCATGGCGCGGTCATAACAGTCCCCGTTGTGGTAAACCGGCACTTCAAAATCAAACTGGTCGTAGCCACCGTAGGGTCGGTCACGGCGAAAATCAAAGTCCATTCCCGTTGCGCGCAGGCCGGGCCCGGTGATGCCCCAGTCCAGTGCTTCTTCGGTGGAATAAATACCAATCTGCTGCGTACGCTGCTTCAGAATGCTGTTTTGCATAACCATCTTTTCGAAATGGTCCAGACGTTTTGGCATCCACTTGAGAAAATCGTCAAACATTTCATACCAGCCGTTGGGCAGGTCCTGGGCAACCCCGCCAATCCGAAACCAGGCGGGATGCATACGCCCGCCGGTGACTGCCTCGACAATTCGAAACAGGCGTTCTCTGTCAGAGAACATGTAAAACACCGGTGACATTTGACCCACGTCCTGGGCAAATGTGCCGTAGAAAACCAGATGGCTGGAAATGCGGAACATCTCCGCCATCATGATGCGGATAACTTTCGCCCGATCCGGAACGGTGATGCCGGCCAGTTTTTCCACAGACATGACATAGGGCAGGTTGTTCATGACGCCACCGAGGTAGTCGATGCGGTCGGTATAGGGAATGTAAGTGTGCCATGACTGGCGCTCTCCCATTTTTTCTGCGCCCCGGTGGTGGTAGCCAATTTCTGGCACAGCATCAACAATCAATTCGCCGTCCAGTTGTAAGACAATGCGGAACACTCCGTGCACAGATGGGTGATTCGGTCCAAGGTTGAGGAACATAAACTCTGTTCCCTTGTCCCTGCGCTTCATACCCCAATCTTCTGGCCGAAACCGCAGTGCTTCCTGCTCCTTGTCCTGTCGCGCGTCTGACATCTCAAAGGGCCCCATCTCGGTTGCCCTGGCCGGGTGATCCTTGCGCAGGGCATGGCCTTCCCAGGTGGGCGGCAACAGGATACGGAACAGGTTCGGATGCCCGCTGAAGAGGATGCCGAACATGTCCCAGGCTTCGCGTTCGTACCAGTTGGCGTTTGGATAAATACCTTGCACGGTTGGCACGCTGGCATCATTTTCATCCAAGGCTATTTTCAACCGGATGTCGCTGCGATATTTGAATGACATCAGGTGATAAACCACGGTGAAGTCACTGGGGGGTAGTCCTTGCCTGTGCTTGCGAACGCGTTCGTCAACCCCGCACAGGTCGAACAACATTTCGAATTGTGGTTTCAGGTAGGTAAGAATGTCGGCGAGGTGTTCGCGGCCAATCCATAAGGTGGGAATGTCGTCAGCGGTTGTTTGCACATGAAACGAGACATGGGGAAACATTTCCCCAAGTTCAGAGACCACGTTTGAGACATCAACAGCTACTGCGGACAACTGCTTCCCCTTGTTAACTTACTTACACGCCGTCAGGTTCCCTCAGGTTGGTCGCACGCATGCGCTCATCCGTTCTTAGGTCTCGTTGGCTGGTTTTTTCTGCTTTTATTATTCGCTGATCCTCAACAATCCAGCTGAGGGGACGGCGTTCCTTGCCAACGGCATCCTGCAGCAGCATCAGTCCCTGCAGAAACGCGTCGGGGCGTGGTGGGCAACCCGGAACGTAAACGTCCACTGGCAGGAACTTATCGACGCCTTGGACCACGCTGTAAATGTCGTACATGCCACCAGAGTTGGCACACGAACCCATGGAAATCACCCACTTGGGTTCGAGTAATTGCTCGTATAGACGCTGCACTACCGGCGCCATTTTAAGAAAGCAAGTGCCGGAAATGACCATCATATCTGCTTGCCGTGGTGTGGCGCGGATGACCTCCGAGCCGAATCGGGCGAGGTCAAAGCGACTGGTGATAGAGGTGGCCATCTCAACGTAGCAGCAGGAAAGACCAAAGTTGAACGGCCAAATACTATTACTGCGGCCCCAGGCCAGCATATCTTCGAGGTTGGACATGACCAGGTTACGCTTCAGGTGCTCGTCAAGGGCGGTGTCCACCTGCTGGACGGGGATGCTTTCCTCTGCCTTGCTTAAACTCCACTCCATCTCTTATTCCTCTGCCTTTTGAAGTCGGGCACCGGCAGGTAGCCCCGTCCTTGTCTTATTACCCCAGTTCAGCGCACCGGACTTAAGTTCGTATATGAGTGCAACCACCAGCACCAGAATGAACACGCTAATAGCAAGATATCCGAAGACACCCAGTTCATAGAAAGCGACCGCCCAGGCGAATATAAAGACTGTCTCGAGATCGAAGATCACAAAGAACATGCCTATAAGATAAAATTCAACGGTAACGGGGATTTGCGCAGAACCGATGTGGACCACACCGGATTCAAAGGGTTCGGCGGTTGCACGTTGCATGGGGGAGCGTTCGCCAAGCAACGCCGAGATGACAAGAATACCGGCAACCAAAACAAGAACAGAAAGAAAATATAACACCAAAGGCCAGAGAGATGACTCAGTCATAGCTCGACCCGCGAGATGTAACCTGATACCGCTGTTGCTGTGGCCATTTTTTCCCTCACTCGTCACACAAGGTTGGAAGAAACTCTGGCCGACGATTGCTGGCGCTAGCCAATGCCGGTAGCTAACTAATCTACACTGGTTAACAGGCAATGTGCAACTGCCGCATTTAGAAGAATAATGGTGCAGGGCAACGTAATCGACAATAGGGTCTGCCGTGCGGCACTGTTAAAGTGTCAGGCCCGAGGTAGTCACAGACCCCAAGCAAATTGATTGATGGGTATGTCAGCTCTACTCTGCCGGCGTTAGAATCTTTCGACCGAGTAGGGTGCTATCGGCACGGGTGGTTCACTTTCTGTGATGATTGCCTGCACAATGTCCGCGGTGATTGGGGCCAGTGTCATGCCAATGTGTCCATGACCGAAGGCATAGATAACATCATTGCCGTGCCTTGAGGCAGAGATCACTGGCCGGCTATCTGGCAGCGAAGGGCGAAACCCAAGCCAGGATTTATCTGGCGGTGGCAGGTTCGGAAAAAACCGCCGTGCACCGCGATCAAGTGCGTCGAGGCGGTGTTGTGACGGCCGAAGGCTGGTGTTGCCAAGCTCGACCGTGCCGGCAACCCGCAATCGACCTGGCATAGGACACAGGTAGAACCCCCCGGCTGTAAAGCACGCCGGCCTATTCAACAACGCAGGTTTACAATTGTATTCTAGGTGATAACCCCGTTCGCTGATCAGAGGAATGTAGTCTCCCGCCTGCGCTGCGAGCTTTTTCGCGTGGGCACCCGCTGACAGGATCACAGTAGTGGCGCTCATCTGCTCGCCGCCTGCCAGGGTCACGCGGGGCCCACCGGGATGCCGTTGAATGCCGGTCACTCGATCTTGGATCAAGCTTCCGCCGGCGTCCGTAAAAGCCTGGAGAATCTTTCCACACATAGTGCCCGGGTCGCCAAGGAACAGTGCATCGGGAAAATAGGCGCCACCGTTTGCAGTCTGTAACAGGTTGGGTTCGAGTTGGGACAGCTCATCGGCATCGAGCATTTGCGCGTTCACACCCAGCGGTCGACGAAAGCGGATGTCTCGCTCGCCAGATTTGAAAGCGGCATCGTCCGCGTAAAGGTAGAGGCAGCCTTTTGCGTGCAGAAGCGTCTTACCGTCGACATCCTCCGCGAGCGCTTGCCATCTTGGCGCAGCGTCGGCAACAAGTTTTGTGATGGCGGCAGTGTTGGCCTTAAATCGAGAAAGACGGCACTCGAGCAGAAAGCGCGCCAGCCAGGGTACAACCAAAGCAATCGCAGATCGCTGTATGGCGAGCGGGCTGTCTCTGTCAAACAGGAGTGAAGGCAGTTGGCGAAATATCCCAGGATGGCCGACCGGCAGGACCGCGTAATCGGCAATGGTACCTGCGTTGCCGTAGGAGGCGCCGCTGCCGGGTTGTGCCGGGTCAACAAGCGTCACCTGCATGCCCTCTCGCGCGAGCCTTAGACCTGTTGTCAGACCGATAATACCTGCGCCAACAATTAGGATTTCTGTCGTCTTGCTCATGGATTTCGCCCGGGTACTACGTTTCGTCATACGCCCATTTCAATGGCGCGACTTTATGAATTTCATCCATGAGAAAAAGAAAAGTAGCTCCAATTTCCCTGGTCAAGCTGGCTTAAAGAAACTTCCCCGCACCAGGCCATAGTAAATTAGTGTACGGTGCTTCTTGCTTAGATTGAACCGATAGCGTGCTGGCTATTTCAGACTATTTGTTTGCTGACGGAAATTCGAATATTGCATTGCGTTTAGTTAAATCCCAGAGAACTTAGAGTTGATTGAGGAATGAAGCGGCGTGCGCGGATCACTTTTGGCGATTTTGGTTAAATAGTGACCGCTTGTAGGCGCGGCTTTCAAAAAACAGATCGTAAGATCCGCAATTCGATATTGAAAATGGCCCGACCTGAGAAAGGTTCTGGGACTTGCGAGGTGCGACCAATGCCGGTTTAACTTTGTAGAAAATCAATCAGCATTGGATCGCAAGTTTAAGGCGGCTAACTCTCGGGTGGCAGGTTGCTTAAATCCATACGAAAATGACTCACACTAGTGGTGATCGACTCCACCATGTCGAGGTTCTCGGCCCACATTTGCTTTCCCTTCTTTTCGCCAAAGGCTGCGATGAGCCGCTCTGGTGCAGACATCGTTGGCGTGTCCAAATCAGTCCAGTCTAGATTGATCCGGATCGAATAGAGATTTGGGGCTGCGATTCCACCCTGGAATGTATTCCAGTGCAGGTCAGGCGTGACTTTTTTTGAGACCTCGATAAGGTTCGCCATTGAAGCTTCCCAATCCGCGTTTCTGCCTTGCTTTACGATAATAGAATAGGCAAACGTCATTTCTGGCGCCCCTTGGCTCTCTGGACCCGCGATACTCAAGTTAGGACGTTGCACAACAACGTAACTCTCAACGTTCGAAATTGATTCTTTCGCTAGAGCTACCATTTTCATCGCTTCTTCCATGCCAAAGGCGGTAGCCACATCATCCGACATGTCGGCGAACATGCAAACCAGCTAGGCCGATCACCCAATTTCTCAGCAGCAGCCTTGTAGCGCAACGCAAGTTGCTCAAACATCGGCGCGGTGCCGGGATGAATCGTAAAGGTCTTCACACCAAAGGTCGTTGGTGCTGGCGAAGCTTCGAACCAGCCTGTTAGGACTGTCAATCAATAATCCGAAGACCTCAGTTAGGATAAAATTTCGAGCTTCCAAATCAGATGCGAAATAGTTTTCGTTCACAAATAGATCGTTTAAAATTTGATCAACGAGGAGTCAGGGCAAGCAGTCAAAAACGGCCCTTCGAGCCATTCCATTATCTACTATCGACTATCTACATGGAGCGCTGCGATTTCATGAAGGCTAACCCGTCAGGCGACGATTGAAATGGCCTCAGGTCTATGCGTGGTCCCGCTCCTTAAAACAGCGGTTATTACAGCCGCTGATGGCAGCTCTACATGGGCTGCATTTTCGCGTTAGAATTGGTCAAACGTAGAGAGTGGGAGAAAAAAGTGGCAGATAATAAACAAACTCCACCAGCAGATTTTTCAGAACTGGTGACCGAGTGGGAGCGGAACATCAACGAGTATTCCAACCAGTTGATGGGTACACCAGAATTTGCGAAATCCATGAACCAGTTCCAGAACATGCAGATGGCCTTCCAGAAGAGTTTTTCAGTGACTATGGCGCAGCAACTTGCCAACTTTAATATGCCAAGCCGCGATGACATCGTGGCGATCAGTGAACAGCTTACCGAGATTGAACAACGATTGGCTCACATTGAAAATGCACTGGCCAAAACCAATGTCGGCATGGAAAGGCCAGCACCTGAACGGAAACGTCCAGCGCGGACGAAAAAACCACCCACAAAACAAAAAGCCAAGGCTGAGTAGATTATGAGCGAGCAAACCCAAATTGCTTCGCAGATGCGCGAGCTGGTAGCAAAGACGCTTCAAAGGGGTCAAAAAGGGTTCGACTATGTTCGGTCTGGCAGTGCCCCGGTTGGCCTTACGCCGAAAGAAACCATATACGATCGAGGTACGCTGCAGCTTTACCACTATCTGCCGACAGCAGATGAGGTATATCGAATTCCCCTCATTATTGTCATGGCCACGACCAACAAAGGTTTCCTGTTTGATCTGATGCCTGGTCAAAGTATGGTCGAGTATCTCCTGCGCCTCGGATTTGATGTCTACATGATCGACTGGGATCCGCCCTCGATGGGGGAGAAGGGTCTCGGGCTTTCCGACTACACTCAGGATTTCTTGCCCAACTGTATCGAGAAGGTTCAGCAAGACGCTGGTGTTGCGGACGTCAATATCCTCGGCTACTGCCAGGGCGGTGTTCTCTCGCTAATTTATGCAGCAACGCACACAGATGGACCGCTCAAGAATCTGGTCTGTTTGACGACTCCGGTCGATAGCCACCAGATGGGGCTCTTTCGTCTGTGGGCGAATGAAGAATTTATGGACCTTGATAACATGGTCGAGACCCTAGGTATTATTCCTGCGGACTTCATTACCAATTCATTTGAAATGCTCCGCCCCGCCCAAAAGCTGGCCGGTCAAATGAGGCTCTGGGACCAGCTTTGGAATGATGATTTTGTGAAGTCCTATCGCGCCTTCCAGCGCTGGGGTGATGAAACGCTACCGCTACCTGGCCAGTACCATAAGGACTGCACCAAGGAGTTGATGTGGAAGAACAATCTTTTCAAAGGGGAATTGCTGCAGAACGGCAAGGTTGCAGACCTCAACAATATCAAGATCCCGCTCATGGCCGTGATGGCCGAGCATGATCACATAGCGCCTTACGGCAGTACCAAACCGCTTCTGGGTCTTGTCGGGTCGACGGATAAGAACGAACTGGTGCTGAAAGGGGGTCATGTTAGCCTTATTGCCGGTCCAAATGCGACGAAGCGAATGTGGCCAAAGGTCAGTGACTGGCTTGAGGAAAGATCAGTTTGAATGAGCTAAAAAGCAGGTACCCAAAGACTGTTCAATGTAAGGGTGAAGAGATTGAATTGATCGTTCTCGATTCGCTTGAGACTAGTGCGGTCAAATCTTTTGCTGATCAGCTTGAAGATGAAGACCTTTTGTTTCTTTCGCGAGACATCCGTGAGCCTAAGGTGATCCAAGCTTGGTCACGAAATCTTGAATCCGGTGACATAGTTACTATAGCCGCCATGCGGCAGGGAGAAATTGTTGGCACCACGGCCGTGGTCCAGGACAAACTCTCGTGGTCATCCCATGTTGGAGAACTCCGAATCCTGGTTCGCCCCGATGCCCGGGATATCAGCCTTGGCAGGACACTCATCCAGGAAAGTTTCCTGATGGGTCTTGATTTGGGGTTGGAAAAGTTAACCGTTCGCATGCTGCTAGGTCAGGATCGTGCAATCACTGTCTTCGAAGAAATGGGATTTCGGACCGAAGCAATGTTCCGTGATCACGTAAAGGATCGGTCAGGAAAAAAATTCGACCTGCTGATCATGAGCCATGACGTGGCCGGCGTTCAATCCAGGATGCAAGCCTACGGCTTGGATGAGGCTCTATAGGCAAGCGGACTGGCGTCAGTTTACCTATTGCAAACTCTAATCTGCTGGCCTAGAATTTTTTATTGTTGCACTGCAATATAATTCGAATAACAAACGAGGCATAAACATGAGCAATCCAATTGAGAAAGCCCAGCAACTGGGGCAAAAGCTGTTCGAGATTCAGACCAACACGATGCAGGAGTTGGCTGCAATGCAGCAAAAAAACCTTGAGAACTACTTCGAAATGACGCGCGAATTCACTCAGGACTCAGAATAGTTTGTTGCTCGACCTGGCGGGGAAAATGTAAGAAGTTTTACGTCTTCCCGGCGAGTTTCTCCCAGTAAGCCATCGGATCCGACCTTCCAATAAATTGTTTTTATCATTCTGTTTCTTTGCGCATCTCTTTGGACATCTTGTGGTGCGTTTCTTGGTGTTCTGTCCGTAAAAATAAGAAAAAACATACCGTGGCAACCGCGGATAGCAGATGCCAAATACCGTGTGCTTGAATGAGTGAATCGGGATCACATAAAGGATGACCGACTTTACCCGTCTGCCAAATCGCAAATGCGCTCATATAGCTGACCACACCCAAAGCGAACCAGGGTAGATAGGTGCGTCGAGCTTCGGCAGGACCGGTGGCAAGCAGGCCGGGTAACCAGAATAGCGTTACCCACCAGAAGCTTGCCGGTTCTGCCAACATATCCAAAGGCGTAATGCCAAAGACTGCCGCGACAACAAAACCGACAAATCCTGAGAGAAACCGAAGCCACTGAGACCAGAACCGATACAAAACCTCACTGATGATCCAAAAGGCAATCGACAGTCCAAAGAAGTCGAGGTTGATCCCTAGGCCCCCACCATTCACTGCCCGACCAATCCCATATACGAGCACCAAAGCAGCGTAGATACCTATCACTTGTTTAGGCGGCCAACGCCCCATGCTTGAAACGTTAATCAGCCAGGGGATCAAAATGTACATCACCATGCTGAGGTTATCGGCCCAACCTCCCCAGGCCGTGTGGGTGCCGTGCATCAGTAGTGATCCAGGACCCAACCAAATAGCTGCTCCTGCATAGAGCAAGGCTATAGGGTTGTGACCAAACATGGTCCCGGTTCTGCCGGCCCGAACATCTCGGCCCAATAGCCAAAGCATCCACAGCCCTGCGACCATAAATCCAAGGTTGCTGAGTGCGTTCACCGGTTCATGAAACAATCCGGGTTGCACTCGCTCGCACCATCTCGAAATTTCACCCACTGCCTGTTCTCTGGCTGCGGGTGTGCCCCAGCCTTGCCAGCCGAATAGAATATAGCCCGCAAAAAATACGAAACTGGCGGCCAGACCTATCTTCAAGGGCTTAAAAGCATCAGATGTCATGTTTGACTTAATCCTTAGGCAATTGTGTTTTAGCCGCCGCGACATAACCTCGATTCCACGTCGGACTAATCGTCAGGTCATTAATGCAGACATGCTTGGGCATTTGCGCCAGAAACTTAATCAACTCACCGCAATCTTCAGCCTGAACCATTTTAGCGCGATCTTCGCTGCTGACTGGAATAGGCCGGTTATCCAAAATAGGCGTGGCAACTTCACCCGGGCATACGGCACACGCTCGAACCCCGTACAATCCAGCTTCCATATTAATGCTTTCATTCATCGCATTCATGGCGTGTTTGGCCGCTGTATAGGCAGGCCCAGTGACGATACTCACATGTTTTCCGGCCCAGGAAGAAATATTGATGATCAAGCCGTCACCTTGTTCTTTCATGGCTGGCAGCACAGCTTTACAACAATAAAATGCGCCATCTAAATCAATTCGAATAACGCTATCCCAATCTTCTACACTCAGGTTGTGCCAATTTCTTTGTTTCACGTTGATGCCGGCGCTGGCAACCATAACATCGATACGACCATGCTGCGCCAGGATGCGCTGCGCAACTGACACAACCTCATCCTTATCCGAGACATCCAATTTCTCAATGCTGGCGCGACCCTGGCCATGATGATTGCAACGTGCCGCCACTGCATCCAATTTTTCTAGGCGTCGGCCTGACAGAACGACATGCATACCTGCCTCCGCCAAAGCAACGGCGGCCGCTTCACCAATACCGGTTCCAGCACCCGTGACCCACGCAATCTTTCCTGATAAATCCCTCAACATCGTTTTGTCTCCGTTTTCTCAATGGACGTTATAAACACTTTGGGCCAATTTAGCATTTGGCTATCCACTACAATGGTTGTATAGTAGTGCTACCGTGTAACTGAATAGAAAGTAGCAGGCAGTATTAGCGCTATACTGCCCACTGCTGCGGTTTCAACACAAATGGGAGATTTCGTATGCTGTCCAAGTTTAGTATGAAAATAGTTGTGGCAGCGTGTGCCACATTGATGTTTCTGGCTGGCTGCAGTGAAAGCACTGACAATGAGGTTGCGGTCGTGCGCGACTTAGCCGTTGCCGAAGCAAATTGGCGGCAACCTTTGTTCAGTGGATTGGGTGGTGTGAATTTTCCAATTACTACCACTTCACCCGTTGCTCAAGATTACTTTAATCAAGGTCTTGCGCTCTCTTTTGCATTCAATCACGCAGCGGCTGACTTCGCCTTCACAGAAGCGACGATTTATGACCCAGACTGCGCCATGTGTTATTGGGGTAGCGCTTTGGTTTTAGGCCCAAACGTCAATGCGAATATGGTGCCGGGCAATGCGCCTCGCGCCTTCGGCTTGGCTCAGACTGCAAAACGACTGAGCAAAAATATCAGTGTCAAAGAGCAGCGACTCATTGAGGCGCTTCAGCAACGGTATACAGCAACAGAACCCGCTGATCGAAATACGCTCAACGAGGACTACGCCAGCGGCATGCGAGCTGTTATGAAAGCCCATCCTGAGGACGCAAACATCGTGGCGTTGGCGGCTGAATCCATGATGGACGTCCACCCCTGGGATTTTTGGGATGCAAAGGGGCAAACAAGGCCTTGGACCACTGAAATCACCGATACCATTGAAGCTGCTCTAGCGCTTGATTCTAAGCATATCGGAGCCATTCATTTATATATCCATGCGGTAGAACAATCTTCCACTCCAGAGCGTGCAGAAAGCTATGCTGATACTTTGGCTAATCTGGCGCCAGCTGCGGGGCATCTTGTACACATGCCAGCCCACATTTACATGAGAGTAGGGCGTTATCACGATGCGACGTTGAACAACATGCTTGCGACCGCTGCGGATAATGAATTCATTCAAGCCTGTCGATCGAACAGCCCAATCTATCTGGCGGGTTACATTCCGCATAATTGGCATTTTGGTTGGGTAACAGCGGCCATCAGTGGCTGGAAAAGCAAAGCCTATGAATTAGCTGACGGCACCGCTGCTGCATTGACCGAAGAGCTACTAAGGGCTCCCGGCATGGGCGTCGCGCAGCACTTTTTAATGCAGCCACTTTATGCGCGAGTTCGATTTTCGGATTGGTCTGCGATACTTGCCACCCCGGCTCCTGCTGATGATCTGCTATACGCACGTGGTGTCTGGCACTATGCCCGAGGTCAGGCTTTTGTCGGTTTGAATGAGGCTGAGAAAGCAAAGCAGGAGCTATTAAGCCTTTCTGCCATCCGCAAAATGCCTGAAATTGAAGCCCTCAGATTTTTCAATCGCGAAGGCGCACCCGTACTGCTAGAAATCGCTGAGACTGTCCTAATGGGTTCAATTTCCGCCAATCAAGGACAATTGAAGGATGCCATATCGACGCTAGAGTCTGCAGTCGCCATGGAGGATGCGCTACCGTATTCCGAACCACCGGAATGGTTTTTCCCCGTGAGACACGCGTTGGGCGCGTTGCAAATTTCCGCCGGTGATTTCAAAGCGGCAGAGGCTACCTATCGTCGAGACCTTGAGATCATGGTCGAGAACGGTTGGGCACTTCGCGGTTTAGCGAAAGCCTTAACATTGCAGGGAGAAACTGAAGCGGCGCTGGCTGTACAGCACCGGTTTGAAGAAGCCTGGAGCAATGCGGAGATAGAAATTGCAGGCTCAGTTATTTCTTCAGACTAGAGATACCTGCTCCAAATTTTGTGATGAAGGCAAGGACGTATCACAACACCCTTAAACCTTTACACCAGAAAGTCAGGATGCCGCAGTGAGCAGATGGGAAATGGTGGATACGGCAAGTATCCCAAACAACGGCGGTGAGTTGCGGCTGTTCCAACGAGATGGCGAGTTCTCGATTAAAATCAAAGGCGGCCAAGGTGATCTTATGAACAGCCGAACCCATGGTTCAGAAGATGCACTTGGGACACTCGCTTGTGAGCCTTTTCGCAATAAGCCTGAGGCTAAAATTCTTATCGGCGGTTTAGGCATGGGCTTCACGCTCGCCACATCACTGCAAGCTCTTGGAGCGGGCGCACAGGTCATCGTGGCAGAACTCGTGCCGGGCGTTGTGCAATGGAATAGAGACCTCATCGGTGACTGCGCTGGTAATCCGCTGACGGATGATCGAGTGCAAATAAAAGAGGCAGACGTTGGCAAGTTGATCAATCAAGCGACTCAAACTTACGACGCCATTTTGTTAGATGTCGACAATGGTCCAGAAGGTCTGACCCATATCCAAAACGACAACTTGTACTCCGTTGAGGGTTTGCATGAGGCTTATAGTGCCTTGCGTCCATCTGGCATCCTCGCTGTTTGGTCGGCTACACCCGCACCAAAATTTATGTCTCGTCTACGCAAAGTTGGGTTCGCCGTCGACGAAAGGCGTGTGCGAGCGCATCAGGGCAAAGGTTCTACTCACATAATTTGGTTAGCGAAACGAGGCCGATAGCCGGCGTTGTGTTTACTTATCCAGCAGCTTAAGTTGAAGTTATGCCAGCCTTAATGAGTAATGCCTCACATCGTGAATCCTGTCTCAGTCTGTCAAAAAACGGCCAGGTTTTGAGAAAATAAATTGACGGAAAAGAGTCCTCTTCGACAACTTTCTCCATCCAATAGAAGGTTTTGTCATCCTGCTCCAAACCGTAATACACCCAGAACAGTGCTTGTGGATCCTGGTGTTCTTTTGCAGCCACGAGTTCTAACCGCTTGGCCATGGATTCTGCGCTCTTTTGATCACCTATCATGGCTTGTGTGCAGGCGATCATGCCTCTTTCTAAATCGACTCGCTTCGGGTTATGTAACAGGCAAGGCTGCAAGACTTCGCGGCCCGCTTCTATATCACCTGCTTGAACCAATGCACCCGCAAACGCCGCCCTAATCGCGTCGGACAAGAAGCCATCCCCAACGATCACCAGTGATTTTTTGAATTGATCAATTGCGTCGGACATCTGGCCGGCGCCATATAATGCGGCAGCGTAATAGAACGCATGGCTGACGTTTTCGGGGTCGTTGGCGTTACATAGTTCTAACTCGCGTAATGCCTCGTCAACCTTGCCCATCGTCAATAGCAACGTTGCATAATCACATTGAGGGGTATCGCGATCAAGTGAACGCGCTTTTTTAAATAATTCAAGCGCTTCAACCTTTCTGTGCTCGCCTCGGAACAATTCTGCTAACTGCAACAACACACCAGGATTGTCTGGATCTAACTGGATTGCCCGTTCCAACGCATTCCTTGCGAGCGGGTGCGCCTCTTCTTTAGACAAACGAAAACCCATTCGATTCAGGTACACCATTGCTAACAATACCCAAGCAGGCACAAAGGCAGGATCAATTTCCACAGCTCGTTCAGCATGTTTTCTGACCAGCACAAGCTCTTCGGTTCCCCCCTGATGCATCTGGCGGTCGAAATGCATGGCCAATAAGTACGAACGGTAAGCATCTATATTGTCGGTTCTGTTACGTGCCCGATGTTCCAGTGTGGTTTCCCATAATGTGCTTTTGAGCGCACTTGCGACCCTTGCCGCAATCTCGTCCTCCACGGTGAATATATCTTCAATGGTCTTGTCGTATTTCTGTGACCATTGAGTATAACCATCCAACGCCTGGATCAATTGAACCGAGATGCGCAGATTATTGCCTGCCTTGCGCACACTACCTTCAAGTAGAAAACGAACATTCAATTGAGCACCAATTGCCCTTGAGTCTCCGCCTTGACCGTCCTTGAATTGGAAGGAAGAAGTACGCGAGGCAACATTAAGGTCAGGGATTTGAGAAAGCACATTTCGTATTTCCTCCGCCAAACCTTCGGCCAAAAACTCATCTTTTGGATCAGGTGACAAACTTCTAAAAGGCAAAACTGCAATTGAATTCTCGGCGGCGAGCGCGCTTTCGGTCACCTCATCTTTGATATCTGGAGCTTCACCACTCAGTAACAACTGGATCGCTGAAAAAATAGAATTTACAGCATCAGCAGAGCGGGAACTCGGCCAGCCTACTAATGATATCGTTTGAATATTACGAAAGATCAAAGGCGGTTTAACATCATCAATAAAAACCGGCACAAGAATGCTTCGACCTAGGGCATCAGAAGCTTCAGCCCGAACCCAATCTGACATCACCGAAGCATATGACCACATGACGAGCACACATTGGGCATTATCAAGTTCCAGCTCAATTTCTTTGTCGAATGCAGTGCCGGTACTGAGAGACCTGTCCCACCAGACAGAGTAGTTTTGCCGCTCCAATAATTCCACCAGAGGTAAAACTCTGTCTCGATCTTTGGATGCGTAACTTATGAATATATCAGCCATCTAAAATATGGTTATGACGTTAGTGGATGAACCCGGTCACTGGGAGGAGTAAAACAAACCTCACTTTCTTGATCAGGCTGATGCCCAGATATTTTTCTGCAGACAACTCAGTTATGTCGGGCCCACGACCGAATCCGGCACCCAATTACCATGGAAGCCAAACGGCACACTTACCGGCAACTGCACCTGGGCAAGCGCAGGCCGCGACATATCCTGGGCATCGAGTATGAGCAGGTCACTGGTATTTGTATTACCGTCATATACATAAGTCATCAAGTACCCTTCGTCTTCAGCGGAGGCGCCTTGCTTTGGTATAAAAATGGGTTCTGCACTGTGGCGTCCTGGGCCTACATTAAATTGGGTGGCTGTGCCGGAACGCATGTCGTGTTTGTAGATCGACGGGAAGCTGTAATCTTGCACTGCCACGCTGTAACCATATTGGTAAGGTTTACCATTCAGGCCGGGATGAATGCGGGGGAATTCCTGCCCTCGGGCATCCACTATTTCCTCGTTGACTGTTCTAGTTTTCGGGTTAATTGTCCAGCGGTCTAGGCGCGCTAAGTTGTCACCAAACGGGCCCAACACATCCTTGTCAAACATGCGCTCATAACGAACAATATCAATCACAACATGACCATTTTCGTCTTCATAGGCGTTCATGGGATGGTAGGAATAGTTCGGTTTGATCGGACTCCAGATAATATCTTTAGCTTCACCATGACGCGGCAGCAGGCCTACTCTTGGCTCATGGTCATCGTCCCAGCGAAATGGGAAACTTGCACCTGTGCCCAATGCTATAAAACTCAGTGTCACAGGCAAGTCATAAATCACTACGTAATTCTGGGTGAGGCTCATGTCGTGAATCATCGACATTCCTTGCATCGGTATTTCCAGCTCATCAGACAAGTCACCGTCTGCATCCACCACCACATAGCGGATATGATCCCGCAAATTTGCCCAGTCGTAGCACATCGCATGCAGTTCACCGGTATCAGGGTCTAGTTTTGGATGTGCGGAGTAGCCGGTGCCAATGGAAGTATTCTCTCCAATTGAATCCAGTGTATAGCTCATGTCCTGGGGCATGCCGCCAGATTCAACAAATGCCATAGTCCTTCCCGCGTGGCCTACTACGTTTGTGTTCGCACCACTTCCACCCACATAACGATTGCGATACCACTCCGCCTTGCCTTCATTTAACCGCAAACCATGGACCATGCCAGGGCCGGTAAACCAATGATAACCATCCGTATCAGTTTCGGCCGAGGGATTTGGACCATTGCGCAAGAAGCGGCCAATCAACTCTTGAGGAATGGAGCCTATAACCTGCAAATCTGTAACGGTAGATTCTATATCTACTGGACCAAAGTTAGCTTGCAAGTATCGGTTCACCACCGGATTAGAACCGGAGCAGGACATCAGGCCAAACGGTATAAATGGAAGAGCTGCACCGCCTTTTAATAGATCACGTCGTTTCATTGGCGTTCTCGTTTTGGTTTGCTGAGTTTGAGCTTACTCTGTATTGGAACAGGGAGCGATAGGGCTGCGGCTCGATTCATTAGTGACGAAATTGCGACCTACAATAATAGGGGATAATTAGGGTCACTCTAGAACCGCGCCTCGATCTTGCCGAAAAAGCCCTCAGGAGGCAGTCAGGATTTATATCCCTTATAAGCCTGGGCTATATCGGGAAGGCGGTTTGAAAACATAAGGTCTTGGTAATCAAGAACGTAGCGCGGAAACTATGAAGTGCATTCCCGAGAAAGTGAGGTTAGATGTATGTTACGCATAAAAGATCTGCTCTCAGATAAGGGCCATGATGTCTGGTCCGTACATCCGGACCAGTCCGTTTTCCAGGCGATTAAAATAATGGCCGAACGGGAGGTGGGTGCGCTGGTAGTGCGGGACGATGAAAACAAACTGATCGGTATCATTTCCGAGCGCGATTATGCACGCAAGGTAATCCTCAAAGGCAAAGCCTCCATGCAAACCAAGGTTGCCGAAATCATGAGCCGCCCTGTTATCACGGTGGCCGAAGAAGCACGAATAGACGAGTGCATGGACCTGATGACCCGGCGAAAAATTCGTCACCTGCCGGTCCTGGACCGTTCTACACTGATCGGCATGATCTCCGTCGGAGACATCGTCAAAGCCATCATTTCGGAACAGAGTTTTACCATCACCCAACTCGAGCGATATGTGCGCGGTGAGGAAGCCGGCTCTTAACAGCCAAGCTAGTTGTTGATCTGCATTCGTTGAGATATCGACTCGGTGCTCGCGATCATTGATATCTCGACGACATAGTTATTCTGGGCTCTTGCGTGGCCGAATGGGCAGAGCAGAGGATTCCCGCGTAAGATGTGGAAGTATGCAACAAGCAACCACTCTAAGCAGATTGATAAAATGAGCGCGACCACGACATCAGACCTCACGCCAGTGGAGCCGATTAAAACAGGCCTTCTGAAATCCATACGTTACATGAAGCGGAGCTACAACAATCCCCTCGAACATGGCCAAGATCTGCGGCGTGAATTTGGCAATGTGGTGATGCAAAAGGTGGGCAAGATGCGCATAGTCCACTTGTTTGGTGCTGAGGCGCACCGATTGTGCTTGATGAATCCTGATCAGACCTTCTCTAACAAAAAATCCTGGGACATGATTATTGGCCGAATTTTTCCTAACGGGCTCATGCTACGAGACGGTGATGACCACCGGTATCATCGCCGACTGATGCAAGCAGGTTTTAAGAGCAAGGCCATGCAAGGTTACCTGAGTCAGATGATCCCGCAGGTTCGCACCAGTGTGGCTGGTTGGTCTGATAGAGCCAACGGAGAACTGCTAGCATACCCAACGTTTAAGCAAATGACGTTGGACCTCGCGGCGACCATTTTCTTGGGTATGGATCTGGGTTACGACGCACGCAAGATCAATAAGGCGTTCGAGATGACGGTTGCGGCATCGATGCCAAAAATCCCCCTGGCGATTCCTGGCACCCTACTCTGGAAAGGCATCAAAGCCCGGCAGACAATGTGCGATTTTTTCTTGCCGCTCATTGCCGGTAAGCGTGCAGGATCCGGTGCTGACCTCTTTTCCTTATTGTGCCAGGCTACCGACGAGGAAGGTAAGGGGTATACCGATCAAGAGATCGTTGACCATATGATATTCCTCATGATGGCAGCACACGACACCACCACTAGCACTTTGACCAGTATCACTTATGCTCTGGCTAGAAATCCTGAGTGGCAAGCGAAGCTCTTAGAGGAAGTCAATACTCTAGGCGATGGCGATCTCACCAACGCCGATCTGGATAAGATGATCGAGACCGATTGGGTGATCAAAGAAGCGTTACGTATGTACCCCCCTTTATCGACCCTGCCGAAATTTAGTAATACCGCGTTTGAGTATGAGGGACATTTGATTCCAGCGGGCGCCATGGTCATCACCTACCCAATCCACACCCACTATATGGACGAGTACTGGGACAAGCCCTATGAATTTGATCCTGCCAGGTTCAGCCCAGAACGAGCAGAGAATAAGCGCCATGCCTATAGTTGGGTGCCGTTCAGCGGTGGCGCGCACATGTGTATTGGCCTCCACTTTGCCAACATGCAGATCAAGCTGGTGCTGTTTGAAATGTTGAAGCAGTACTCCTGGCAGGTTGAAAAGGGCTACCAGATGCCGGTGCAACAATCACCTATTTCAAAGCCCCGTGATGATTTGCCGATCCGCGTCACGGCAAGAGAATAGGATCAGTTTGTTGCCAGGTTGGTTGAATACCACCATTCCGGAGCAATTTATTGATAGGGGGTTGAACACTGTTTAAATATACAGTATAAATACACAATCACTTATTTGCCCGGCTGTGGGGCCACAAAAACAAAT
>Ga0222633_1000452_pt1 | contig 37614 bp, 33 predicted proteins | sample AntAcemetageno48_FD_179816 | JGI IMG/M metagenome (GOLD analysis project Ga0222633, IMG submission 179816) | Saline water microbial communities from Ace Lake, Antarctica - #48 | ecosystem: Environmental > Aquatic > Non-marine Saline and Alkaline > Saline | place: Antarctica: Ace Lake | collected...
TCGACTGCACCAGCGCGTGAATAAATTCACTCATGGCCAGATCCTTCTCCCGGGCGGAATCAAGAATGGAATCAGCCAGATTCAGATCGGAAAATCCGAAAGGTCGACCGAGTCCATACTCGATGAGGTGCTCGGTAAAACCGCGGGCGAATTCTTCCTCTTGTGCCGCAATCAGAGATCGCATTTCCTGAAAGTTGGCGAACGGCGTGCCATCGGGAAGAGTGCCCGAACTGTCGATCGGAAACTCTTTCGTCTTCACGGTGCGGCGGCCCTGGACCACTTCAACAAGTTCCTTATTCCGCCACAGCCCGGCCGCATCGAAGTGCTCAAGCCCGAAGCCGAGTGGATCAATCCGGCGATGGCACTGGGCACACTGAGCTTCCTCGGTGTGGAGTTTTAAGAGTTCCCGGGCACTGACCGGTTTGCCGGCGTTGCGACTTAGCTGGGGAACGTTCGGCGGTGCCGGCGGTGGCGGCGAGTTGAGCAGTTTTCGCATGATCCAGGAACCTCGCTCGACAGGGGAAGTGCGCTCCCCATCGGAACCCATCGCCAGAACGGCAGCCATTCCCAGGAGGCCTCCGCGCGGGGAATTTTCAGGGATCTTGACCTTCTGAAACCCGGTGCCGGCGACCCCGCCCTGAAGTCCACCGAGCCGGTAGTAGTTTCTCAACACATCATTGACGACAAGGTAATCCGGATCGAGCAAGTCACCGACCGGACGACCTTCACGAAGGATCGATGCGATGGTTTGATACACCTCCTGACGGGACGACTCCTTTACGCTCTCATCGAATTCGGGGAACCTTCGGAAGTTGTAGTTGAAGAAATCGAGCCGTTCCATGTGCAGCCACTGGTGGGTGAACCCGGTAATGAATTCATCGGCGCGCGGATCGGAAAGCATGCGCTGAGTCTGCTTTCTCAATATGTCGGGTTCTTTCAATTTTCCTTCCAGAGCCAGCGTGAGAAGTTCCTCATCAGGTGGGCTACTCCAGAGGAAGTAGGCGAGACGGATCGCAAATTCGCGCTTTGTCAGGGGAACTCTCTTCGGCTGCGGCTTTCCGGATTCCTTGAGCCAGGGTTTTTCAACAGGCTCTGAAAGATAGAGAAAACTCGGAGAGGAAAGGATCACTGCGAGCGGCTCCTTGATAGCTTCCAAAGGTGGCTTTCCTGCGAGGGCTTGTCCGTCGTAGAGTCCCATCAAGGTATCGACGAATGCCTCGGACGGAGTTCGGCGACGGAAGGCTTTTGTCGCAAACCGGACAAGGACCTCACGGACTGCTGCTTTGTCAGGTTCCTCCGGAAAATCGCCCGGGAAAACCGAGAGGTGCGATTTTGGTGGCCACTCTTCGATAAACGGGCCTTCCCATTCGATCCAGTCAACCCAGAGGGCGGGATCGGGCAGGGGCTTGTCCTTCGCGCGAGCCGCCCGGAAGAGTTGCTGGGCATACTCACGATTGTTCACTTGCCGTTCGCGAAGACGATAACGGGTCTGGGTGCCTTCTTCGATCGTGATCGGAATTTCGATCACCTGAGGGTTCTCCATCGTGCCCTGAATGTGGAGGCAGCCTTCCACTGCGATCTCGCCGGTCCTGGCTCCGTTGCCACTGAGGCCGTATTCGATGAAACGCTTCGGCCAGGGGACTTCGGCGTTGAGGACAGCGGCGCGAAACCTGAGGTGATACTCTCCCGGAGTGGCTTTTGCAGGAATTTCGGGATCGGCGAGAGAAGCGCCGCCGAACTGGGTGTGAAGAACCACACCCGACTTCGTCTCTTTCCATTTCAAGTATTCCTTCAAGCCCGGCGCCTGACGTTTGTATCCGCCTTCTTCAAAAGTAACTCTCGCGGCGTCGATGAAACCAAACTCCGTGGGATCTTTGTCAGAAGCTCTCCAGGCCTGCGCCCTGTCCCAACTCTTTTGCAATGTGGCGAGTCGGTTCGCAGTTTGCTTGTTGGCTTTAGTTTCGACCTCTACCCGAACTTTTTTCGTCTTTGGTTTGGGCCCCGTGACAATGGCCTGATCGAGCGCGGACTTTGCCACATTGAGATATTGTTCGAACTGGTCGCTTGAGAAAAAGAGCGAACCGCCGGCCGTGTCGAAGCCTCCGGGATTGGAGTCGTTGGGGAGAAAGCTTGTATCTATGCGCACACCCAGTAGGTCTTCGATCGTGTTCTCGTATTCACGCCGATTGAGGCGGCGCATCGTGATTTCTCCACCCGTATCGCTGAGAAGCGAGCGTGCTGCGACCAGCTTGTTTGAGAGTTCTTCCAGAAAAACGACCTTGTCTTCGGGTGTCGGCTGCTTTTCATCTTCCGGGGGCATTTCCCCCGAGTTGATCGAGTTTAAGACCTTTTGCCAGGTCTCGGCGGATTGGAGAGTTCCCAGGTCGAATGGAAGATCATAGAGGTTGAGCCCTCCCTCTTCCGTCAAATCATCATGGCACTCGACGCAATAGTTCTCGAAGAATTCGAAATGCTTCTCCGGCATCACCGGCAGCTGATCGGTGACCGATGTATCTTGTGCGATGACTGTTCCTGCCAAGGTGATCGCCAAAGCGACCGCCGTGAAGAAGGTTTTAGCATTACCTCGACGGGTAGCCGCGACCGGCTCGGTCGCGCCGAGGCTCTTCGGCTGCAAAAAATTCTGGCGCGTCGGATCTAGCATCATTCGTTCACGGAGACCGAGGGATCGTGCGAGGCCGCACGAATCTACCTCCGTGGATCGCTTCTTGCTCCTGTTTCCTGCACCCCGCATTGGCTCACACGAAAAGTCCCTCGATCGTTCCGGTGCTGTCACCGTGGCAATCGACATTGAGACCGAGTCCCTGCAAGAGTGTCAGCCAGAGGTTGCAGAGAGGAGTCTTTGGATCGGCCATCACGAGGTGGCGTCCATGCTTGACTCCGGCACCGCCACCGGCGATCACCGTTGGGCAATTCACGAGGTGATGGACGGAGTGAATGTTACTTCCAAAACTTAGAGAAACGTGATCGTAGAGACTGGATCCGTCGGGCTCGATCGTCTTCTTCAGCTTGTCGATGAATCGAGCGAGCAACTCGGTGTTTTTCTGATCCCGCATTTCGGACACGACTCGCCGGGCCCCCTGATCGTAATGGCTCATGTTGTGACCGGAGATCGTTGCTCCGAGACTCGATAGAAATGTGTCAACCGGCTGGCGGTAGGTCAGGACCCGGGTCGCGTCTACCTGCATCGCCGCGATCATGATGTCGTGCATGAGCTTCACCTCTTCGAAGCCGATGATCTTGCCCTTTGGCTCGCGAACGGGATCTGCTGGCTGCACTTTCGGAATGTCGAGCCATTGCTCTTCCTTGGCGATGCGGATTTCGATGTCCCGAATCGACTGCAGGTACTCGTCCAATTTGTCGATGTCGTTTTCACTGAGACCCCGCTTCACGCTCTTCGAGTCTTCGAGAACGGAATCAAGCACGCTGCGTCTCTGATTTAGCATCGCCTGCCGCTGTTCGAGAGAGGTGTTCTCTTCTGCAAACAGACGATGAAAGGCTACCAGCGGAGTATTCAATCCGGCGAGAGGCTTGCCCTGACGATTCCAGGCGAGTGAAAGGCCGGGACCGTGCCCCGAGCCTTCCGCTTTGTCACAACCGAGTTGAATCGAAGTAAACCGCGTCTCTTTTCCGAACTCTTCAGCCGCGACTTGATCCGCGGAGATGGAGTTGTGAAAACTCTGGCCCGGCTCGGCGTAGCGATTCGCTCCGGTGAGATAAAAGGTGCTACCCCAATGCGCTTCGTTGTTGAACTGGTTCGCCAGATTTTGAATGACAGTGATGTCCTTTTGGTGGCGTTCCAGCGGCTTGAGTCCGGGAGGAAGGAGGTAGTCGGTTCCGGTGACCTTCTGATCCGGGAACCAGCTCTCTTTGGTCACGCCCCAGCCCATTGCGAGAGCGACCATGCGTTTGGGCGACGCTTGAGGGGCCGCAGCGGAGGCGAACCGGCGAAAGCCGAACGATTCCATCAGTGGGAGAGCAATGGTCGCGGTGCTGCTGCGAAGGAAAGCGCGTCGTGTTGGTTTCATGGTCAAAAGGAGGGGTGCCTAGATTTTCGGTGATCCTGCCTTCATTTCAATAGCGAAACTGCGGACTGGAAGCGGGAGGGTGAGGCCCGGGGGGCGTTCCAATCAACGGCCCGAATTGGAATCGCCCCTTCTTTCCGAAAACGATAGAGTCGGGCCATGTCAGAAAATCCGATTGGCTTGACCGCCCCGACCTCCCGCGCCTGGGCGCGAATGAAGCGCATCCTGTTTGCCCCGTTCGACTTGGGAAAATGGTTCGCTCTCGGCTTTACTGCCTGGCTGGCAACGATGTTTGAAGGGGGCGGTAGCGGCGGAGGAGGAGACTCCGACTCCGATTCAAGTTCGGAAGGAGGCGATGGCACCGAGATCGGAGGCATGAACATCTCCAACTGGGAAGAGGCAAAAGGAGCAGTGGCGGAGTGGATCGATACGGCGACCGCTTGGATGCAGGACAATTCAGGGATTGTGATGCTGATCGGTGGACTCGTTCTTTTTGTGATCGTGATTGTTGTCGTTCTGTATTGGGTTAGTTGCCGGGGGAAGTTTATGTTTCTCGACAATGTTGTCTGGAATCGAGCGCTCATCGGGCAACCCTGGAAAGACTACAAGCGGCAGGGGAATTCCCTCTTCTGGTGGTCGATTGGCTTTGGGATTTTTACATCACTGATCTTCCTGGCAATTTTCGGTGGGGCCGGGTGGTATGCCTTCACCACTCTCGAAGCAGGCAATTGGATCGTTTCGAATACGATCGCTCTGGCAATGTTTGGCCTGGGTCTCTTTTTGTTCGTGTGCCTGTGCGCTTACATCGGCATGCTGCTGGAGAATTTCGTAATTCCGGTGATGTATCAAAACGACCTCACCACAACCCAGGCCTGGATGCGCTTTCTCCCGCTCCACAATCGCCGGGTGTTCCGGTTCGTCTTGTTTGCGATCTGGAAGTTTCTCCTGACGATCGTAGCTGTGATCGCCATTTTTGTCGTCGGACTCGGAACCTGCTGCATCGGATTCATTCTCATGATTCTTCCCTATATTGGTGCGGTAGTTCTGCTTCCGATGACGGTCTTTTTCCGATCTCTCGGGCTTGAGTTTCTGGCTCAGTTTGGCGGGGAGTGGGATGTGTTGGAAGAGTTGTCTCCGCCATTAGCTTGACCGCATACCGCGCTCTCTCGTAACCTATTTGCCATGATCGAACGTCGCCACGCCCTCGAACGAATCTCCCTGATGTTGGGAGGCGCCCTTTCTCCCAAAATGACCGCAGCTGTCATGGGGCAGTCCGTTAATGAAGGAGCGAGCATTGAGTTGACGGAGGCGCAGACTGCTCTGCTCTCCGAATTGGCGGATGTCATCATTCCGACGACCGATACTCCAGGAGCGAAGGCGGCCGGGGTCGAGGCGTTCATCATTCGATTGATGCGGGACTGCTACGTCCTCGAAGATCAGGAAACCTTTTATGCCGGTCTCGCAAAAATTGACGCGGCCAGCCAGAAGGCTCACGGCAAAGGGTTCGTCGAACTGAATCCCGGGCAGAAGATTGAGATCGTTCAGGACGCGACGAAGACGAACAAAGCCTTCTTCAAGCAAATGAAGGAATTCACCGTGACGGGCTATTGCATCTCCCAAATCGGCGCGACGCAGGCACTGGAATATTTGCCGGTGCCCGGACAATTCATCGGGGATGTCCCCTTGAAGCCGGGACAGAAAGCGTGGGCCATTTCCAAGTGAGCCGAACAGGGGTAAGTCCTTTGCTCAACAGGGTCGACTCGACCACTCATCACCATTTACTACTAACTATTTACGGCCGCGAAGCGGCACTTCCCCGCCATGCCAAATCTAAATATCGAAGCCAAAAAGACGAACACCTACGACGCCATCGTCGTCGGGTCCGGAGTCTCCGGCGGATGGGCTGCCAAGGAACTCACTGAAAAGGGGCTCAAGGTTCTCATGCTCGAGCGCGGCAAGCAGCTCAATCACGTTACCGACTACGAGTATGCGATGAAGGCGCCGTGGGAGACGAAATACAACGGCAAGCTCACGACCGAGCAGGTCGAAACGCACCCGAAGCTGGCTCGAGATTATCCCTACAATGAGATGACGGAGAAATACTGGTTCAAGGACGTCGATTCTCTCTACGAGGAGAAAAAGCGCTTCGACTGGTATCGGCCAAACATTGTCGGAGGTAAGTCGATCATGTGGGGGCGGCAATGCTATCGGCTGAGCGACATCGATTTCGAGGCCAATGCGAAAGAAGGCATCGCGGTCGACTGGCCCATCCGCTACAAAGATATCGAGTCGTGGTATTCCTATGTGGAGAAATTTGCCGGTATCTCCGGCGAAGCGCTGGGCCTCCCGCAACTTCCGGACAGCGAGTTCCTTCCGCCGATGGACATGTTCTTTGTGGAGAAAGAAGTCCGCAAGCGCCTCGAAAAGAATTTCCCGAATCGGAACATGACGATCGGTCGTGTTGCCAACCTGTCGAAAGCAGCCGAGGCCCAGATCGGCGTTGGTCGCAACCCGTGCATGTTCCGAAACCGCTGCTCGCTGGGTTGTCCCTTTGGCGCCTACTTCAGCTCCCAGTCCTCGACTTTGCCTGCGGCGGCAGCGACGGGAAACCTGACTCTGCGTCCCGATTCCATCGTGCGGGAAATTGTCTACGACTCCGAAACGCAGAAGGCCACCGGAGTCAGCGTGGTGGACTCTGTCACGAAGGACGAGCGCGAGTATTTTGCTAAAGTAGTCTTCGTCTGCGCCAGCACGGTCAGCTCCACTGCCATCCTGATGAACTCTGTCTCGGAGCGATTCCCTGACGGACTCGGCAACGATTCGGGTGAACTCGGGCACAACCTGATGGATCACCATTTCCGCGCCGGTGCCAGAGGCACGTGGGAGGGCGATCTGGATCGCTACTACTACGGCCGTCGCGCCAATGGGATCTATATCCCGAGATATCGAAACATCGGCGATGACAAACGCGACTACCTGCGCGGCTTCGGCTATCAGGGTGGAGGGAGTCGCCAGGGCTGGGAGCGCAATGTCGCCGAGCTTAGTTTTGGCAAAGATTTCAAAGACGAACTGACCGAACCCGGCGAATGGACCATGGGATTCGGAGGTTTTGGCGAGACTCTGCCCTATCACGACAACCGGATGTATCTCGATCAGGACAACCGCGACAAGTGGGACATCCCCGTGGTCGTCTTCGACGCCGAGTTCAAGGAAAACGAACGGCTCATGCGTGAGGACATGAAGAATGACGCCGCCGAGATGTTGGAAACCTCCGGGCTCACTAACGTATCGACTTTCGAAAAAGAATCTTATCCCGGCACCGCGATCCACGAAATGGGCACCGCGAGAATGGGTCGAGATCCGGAGACCTCAATCTGCAACGGCAACAACCAGGTGCATGCGGTGAAGAATGTCTTCATGACCGATGGGGCTTGTATGACGTCGGTCGCGTGTGTGAACCCCTCTCTGACGTTCATGGCGCTGACAGCGCGGGCAGCGGACTTTGCGGTGGGGGAGATGAAGAAGGGGGATTTGTGATATTTGATCGTCTCGAATGTGTCTGGATCCGACCACGATGCGGAGAATTAATTCCCGGGGGGATGATAGATAGTAGCCGGTGGCGCAGCGTCGCGGAGCCACCGGAATAACATCGAGAAACGAGCGCGCCCCGGAGCGGCAGCGTGAATCATGTCGACACCGACGACGCTCGGAAAAGAGGTGGCTTCAAGCGTCCCTTCTGGACGCAGAGGTGCTCTGAGAGGTCCACTTGTTGGCGGCTACTCCAATCTCAAAAACTGAACTGCATCCGCAACCACCACCTTGTCCCAATCGGTTTTCTCATTCGAAATCACGACCGTCCCAGACTTTCCCGCCCTAAACTCAAACACTCCCAGCGACCGGAACAATCTCCCATGTTCCGGCACCTCCTGCTGATTGATCCACACGGTCGTCTGGCCTCCCGCATGTTCTATCGTGATCGGCGTATTTGTCGCCCTCCGGACATTGTAGCAATGAGAAACCCGCACCTCGTAGCGGCCTGCCTCCGGGAACTCGGGATGCCACGTGACGGACTTCTCGCCTTTGCTTGACTTTTTATCGTGCAGATACCCGATCCCGACGTAGGGCGGGGTGTGGGTGGAATATTGCCACTCCCCGACGAGGACGGCGTCGGTTTCATCGAGGACGATTCCTTCGAGTTCAGCCGGCTCGGCGACGATGAATTTCACATTCGCTTCCACATCGACGTCGCCGACCGGGTGGAAATTGGGAACTGCATCGGGATGCGGTTCGATAGCGAGAGCGGTCAAGAGCGAAGTCCCGAGAAGAAGGGTAATCGAATGGGGCTTGGTGATCATGTATTTTCGGCTCGATTCAGAATTGCAGGGCGGTGGTTCAGAAGCCGACGGGGCAGTCATCGAATTTTAAATTTCTCCACGCTTTTCATCTGGTAAGGGCACGGTTTGTCCTCTCTCGTTGATCGGTCGCCAAACGCCAAATCGCTCACCTTTTCAGATCAGACGCCGATTGGTTTTCGAGATGCGTATTGTCCGAGATCCAAATATAGCGAAGCTCATTGTTGCGCTCGAGAAACCGGATGTCCTCGATCTGATCGCAGTCCTCTATTTTTAACTGGGTGATTCCGGTACAGTTTGCCAAAGCGGAAAGATCGGTCAGGGATTTGAGGCCTTCAAAATCCAGATGACGAAGAACCGTGTTTTCAGCGGGCTCTCCCAGGGAAGAAAACAGGGGGGAGCTGTGGATTACGAGGGATGTCAGAGTCGGATGCGAGGCTACATCGGGGAGCGATTGCAAATCGGGTAACTGATACGAGCGGAGGCTCTCCAGCTTCGGGAAGATGCTTGCATTGATGGCCGCAACTCTCATCTGAGGCGCCTCCATCTCCAATCGTCGAAGAGAGGAAAGGGTGGAAAGAGCATTCAAATCGGATGCCTTCGAGTTTCTCAAGACAAGTGCTTCCAGAGTTGAGGCAAACGGCAGACCCGCAAGAACGGGGAGGTCTTCGTCGAGCAAGCCGAGACAGCTGAGTCGTTTCAGCTTGCTCAGTGGTGCAAGCCTGGCCACGCCCGTTCGTGTATCCGAATCGGAGCGTCCACCCATGTAGAGAAATTCCACCTTCGGGGCCTTGCTCATTTCAAATAAACGGTAGGTCGCGAGACGTTCGACTTGTTTCAGAAGATCGGCTTCGGCCCATCTCCCCAAAGCATTTCCCGAGAGGGCGGGATCCTGGACCTCAAGAATGCGAAGTTCCCCCGACTCCGGTATCGAAAGACTACCGAAGTCCGAGGATGCATACATGGAGGGGCCAATGCTGAGATGTCGAAGTTTATCCAGCGCGGGGAGATCGGATCCTTTCATCCGCAATCCGTAGTCCACCCGGAGGCCTTCCAGAGTTCCGGCCAGCTGATCCACACCTTCCCAGGTGGGAGGATTGTCGATCGAGGAGGAACCCGAGACCATCACAAAATCAAAGAGGCGAAGTCTCCCGTGATCGATGAGTGACTTTCCCATGTCCTCATTGAAAGGAACGGCATAGAGACTGAGGTCCCTCACATTGGGGAGGCCAGGTAGTTGGATCGAATCGATCGTGGTGCCATTCCGACTGGAATTGTAGGAACTAACGTAGAGCGCTTCGAGAGAATCGAACGCGGTGATCCCACTGACCGAATTGGCTGACAGTGAGAGCCGAAGTGCCTTGGGCTCAGCTTTGGCAATCCTGAACAGATCTTCTGCATCGAAGGCCCGGTCTGTCGTAAAAGCGACGACCTTGGCTCCGATTCGATGGATTTCTTCAATCAGGGCAATATCCGGCAGTTCAAGGCAGACTTCCTCGGCAAGGAGATTCTTGTCGACGCGACGGACGAAACGCAACGGGTTGTCGTAAGGAGGGGTGATCCCGACGATCCGGGGAGGGTTGCCGTCGCGGGAGACGATCAGGTTAAGATCATCTTCCGTTACCTTCCAGTGGCTGCCTCCCTTGTATTGCACAAGATGCTCGACGAGTTCGCGGGGATCCTCCGCGGATCGGACGGATACGAATACCCAGGCGCCCACCGGAAGAAGGAGATCATACTCCCTGGCGCCGGTCCTATAGCGAGAGACATTCGGTCTGATCCCGATGATGTTGATATAGTCGAGCGGATTCGGAAGTTCCACCTTCAACCGCCCCCATTCACCCGGCGCAGCAGAAGGGGCCGCAGCCACGACCTGATCGCGGATCCACGCCTGGTCATCGATACTGAAGCTAGTTGCCGGCAGAGTGAAGGTCTGTCCGTCGGAGGTTCTGCGGATCGTAATCTGTCCGTTCTCGATGCCCTCGAAGGTCGCCTCGATCGTTTTTCCTTCGCTGTTGCGAAAAAGACGGGGTTCGGCAGACAGGGCTGAAGCCGAACTGATCAGGAAAACGACGAGGGCAAGTGCCGCGACAGAAGAACGGAGTGAAATCGACATATAGTTCACCTACAAGATTTTCGAAGGCAGAACAAGATCAATGGCGAGGGATCATTTTCCAATTCAATCGGAAACGATTGAGTCATACTAAAAACGTAGCCGCTGTTTCCAATCCTCGTGAGGTGGCCTCAATCACTGTAGCGCAGCAACTCTTTCACGTTCTCCCTTCAACGTGATCACCGTCCGTGCTTCCCTTCCTCACCTGTGCCTTCCGAGGGCAGAGAGCGAAATGACGACCCAAACTGAAAGCAGCATTTCTGAAAGTGTTTTTATTTGTGGGCAGGGCTACTAATCAGGAGAAATCTGTAGAGTGGGGATGCAGTCCAGCGAAACCAGCGCTGCCTAATTATTCGGCAGATGAGTCCCCGTTCACCTTCTCGAAGTGGTTCAGCTCGCGAACATACCATTCCTCAACTTTCCGACGGGCCCAGGGCGTTTGGCGGAGGAATTTGAGGCTTGAATTGATCGTTGGATCAAACATGAAGCAGCGAATCTGGATCTCGTCTGCGAGCTTTTTCCATCCATGACGCTCGACGAGGGTTTCGAGAATCTTTTTCAGGGTGATCCCGTGGAGAGGATCTTTGGGGTGTGACGACTGAGGCGACATGAGATCGGTATTAGTCACTCAGTTAAGTGTAGATTCCCAATATAAAGATGGATCGCCATCAGATCGGCTTTCGGCGACTACCTGCGGTTCGGCAATATCACTGATCAGAAAATGGACGACGAATTCAGCGGATGGAACGAGTATTCCCGTCTGCCCCTGATCCCATGCGTGAAACTTTTACCGCCAAAGAAGATGGAACTCTCCTCCCCTTTCTCTTTGAGAAACTGCCCGAGGTAAAGCGCACGAAAGTGCGTCAGTGGCTCAAGTTCGATGGCATTCAGGTGAACGGGCGGATCGCGAAGCATTCCACTCATCCTCTCAAGGCGGGAGATGTCGTCACCCTCGCGCCTACGCCGAAGCCTGTCCCCGGTCCAGCCCTGCCGGCGGGAATGAAGCTGATCCACGAAGACGCTTCCGTCATCGTGATCCTGAAACCCGCCAAGCTTCTTTCGATGGCGACGGAGACAGCGGGCGATGTCACGGCCTACTCGGAGCTGACTCAGTATGTGACAGAGACGCATCCTCGCGGAAAAGACCGGATCTGGATCGTGCACCGGCTCGATCGGGACACCTCCGGCCTGATGGTTTTTGCCCGAAGTGGAGAGGCCAAGAGCGAACTCCAAAACAATTGGAAACAGGCCTCAAAGAAATACCTGGCCGTCGTCGATGGTCTGCCTCCTGCAAGGAGCGGAACCCTTTGCAGCCATCTCGATGAGTCGAATAAGTTGCGGGTTCGCAGTGCTCCGGCTGGCGAGGGAACCCGTGAGGCGATCACGCATTACCGGGTGCTGCGAAAGACGACTCAACGTTCCGTTCTTGAGCTGACTCTCGACACGGGCCGTCGTCATCAAATTCGGGTCCAGCTCGCCGATATTGGCTGCCCGATCATTGGCGACGACAAGTATCACCCCGACTCAGATCTTTCGAAGGCGGATCGGCCCGTCAGTGAGCGCCCGAAGCGGATGGCGCTACACGCGGCGGAGTTGAGCTTTCCCCACCCTGAGACGGGAGAAATCATGAAGTTCACCTCCGAGCTGCCGGTAGAGATGGCGCGGATGATGAAGTCCTCGACCCGCCACGAGCGACGGCGGGACAAGTAGGCTGTCTCATCATACCAGCTCGAAGGGACGGATGCGGTGTTATCTGTTCTCTCACGATGATCCGGTTGGGGTCGGAAGGATGGTGTTTCTACACTTCCCGCCCCCAACGAATTTTGTATACGCAGGGTGGTCATCCTGATAAAAAATCGCAATCTCTCCGGGTTAAACTGATTTCGAAGACATGGCCATTTACGGAACCGCTTTGCTGTCGATCTGCCTTCTGGCCGGTCTGGCTGTTGGCAGAATGTTAGGCTGGGCAGTTGGCCTGGACAAAAACATCGGCGGCGTCGGCATCGCGATGCTGCTGCTGATTCTCATTTGCGATCGCCTGCATCAGGCCGGTCGAATCAAGGTTCCCACTGAAGGTGGAATCCTGTTCTGGAGTTCTATTTACATTCCAATTGTCGTTGCCATGGCGGCCAGCCAAAATGTGATGGCGGCCATCTCAGGAGGCTGGGTTGCCATACTCGCCGGACTCCTTTCCGTGATCGCCTGTTTTGCGCTCGTTCCCGTGATCAGCCGAATCGGTCGCAAAGATTCCATCTCGCAGGAAGACTCGGCGTGATGGATATCCTCGAATTCCTGCAGAAAGACGTTCTCATCAAATACAATCTGGTGACCGCGTTTGCGATCATCGGATTCATGATCTGGGCTTCCTATCTCGTTTCCAAACACCTCACCCGGGGCCGGATTCATGGCTCAGCGATTGCGATCTTCGCCGGATTAGTTCTGGCCTATTTTGGTGGGAAACTGACAGGAGGAACCAAAGGGATTGCCGATATCCCCGCCTTCGCCGGCATTGGACTGATGGGCGGCGCCATGCTGCGAGATCTCGCGATTGTCGCGACCGCATTTGGCGTGCGTATGGAGGAGTTTCGAGAAACCGGCATCGGCGGAATCATCTCGCTCTTTGCGGGCATTTTCGTTTCCTTTTTCATCGGCGCGTGCGTCGCTTACGCTTTCGGATACCGTGATGCGGTCAGCCTGACCACAATCGGTGCGGGCGCCGCAACCTACATCGTTGGCCCGGTGACCGGTGGCGCGCTCGGAGCCAGTTCGGACGTCATGGCGCTCAGCGTAGCGGCAGGTTTAGTGAAGTCGATTCTTGTGATGATCTGCACTCCGTTCATCGCCCGGTATATCGGGCTGGACAATCCACGTTCAGCCCTGATTTTCGGAGGACTGATGGGGACAACCAGTGGCGTCGCCGGCGGACTGGCAGCAACGGATCCCAAGCTGGTTCCCTACGGAGCCATGACCGCCACCTTTTATACCGGACTGGGATGTTTGCTGGGGCCATCAGTCATCTTTCTGTTGATTCGGCTTGTGGTGGAATAGTGATTGGAGATCGAATAAACAGAACGCGAAATGAAGGAACTAGAATTGATTGCGCGTGCACGCGCCCATGGTGATGCCATCGCGCTCCGCTCCGGTTCGGAGGAATATTCCTACGCCGATTTACTGAATCGATCCGGGACTCTCGCGGCGGCGATTCGTGGTGAAAAGTCGGATCTCAAGGAAGCTCGGATTGCTTTTCTCGCGCCGGCCGGATTCGATTACGTCAGCACTCAATGGGCCATCTGGCGGGCTGGGGGAGTCACCGTCCCCCTTTGCCTCTCTGCCGCAGAACCGGAACTGGAATATACCCTGACGGATTCGGAAACAAGCCAGGTCGTGGCCACCCGACAGCACGCCGAAAAAGTAAAATCCCTCTGCGAGCGGCTCAATTTACGCCTGCTGATAGTGGAGGATGTGCAGGAGACTCCAGACAGAGAACTCCCGGAGATCTCGCCGGATCGAAGAGGCATGATTCTTTACACCAGTGGCACCACGAGCAAGCCCAAGGGTGTCGTGACGACACACGCCAATATCCAGGCGCAGATTGAATCGCTGATCGATGCCTGGGAGTGGCAAGCCGATGACCGCATCCCCCTCTTTTTGCCGCTGCACCACATCCACGGCATCATCAATATCAGCTCCTGCGCTTCGTGGATCGGCGCCACGGTTGAGGCATTCCCCCACTTCGAAATGGAGACGATCCTGAATCGTGTCGAAGCAGGTGCCTACACCGTCTTCATGGCCGTCCCTACGATCTACGTGAAACTAATCGAGGCTTTGGAGGCCATGCCCGAAGAGACACGTGCCGCAAAGATCAAAGGATTTTCCGCGATGCGTCTCATCATATCCGGTTCCGCAGCGCTTCCTGCCAGCGTTCACGAAAAGTGGACGGCATTGACCGGTCAAAAACTCCTCGAACGTTACGGAATGACCGAGATCGGCATGGCTCTTTCCAATCCTTATCATGGCGAACGCAGGCCGGGTGCCGTAGGTCAACCTCTGCCGAATGTGGAGATTCGCCTCAGGTCAGATAAGGGAGATCCTGTGACCGAAGAAGGAGAACCCGGAGAGATCCAGGTTCGCGGTCCCGGAGTTTTTCACGAATATTGGAACCGTCCTGAGGTGACAGCTGAGTCCTTTGATGACGGTTGGTTTCGCACAGGTGACATGGCGGTCGTCGAGACCGGATACTATCGAATCATGGGGCGCTTGTCCGTCGACATCATCAAGAGCGGTGGCTACAAACTCTCAGCGCTGGAGATCGAAGCAGCCTTGTTGCAACACCCCGTTATTCGCGAATGCGCTGTCATCGGTCTACCCGATGACACCTGGGGCGAAATGGTCGCCGCCGCTGTCGTGCTCGAAAAAGACGAAGCATTGGATATCGAGTCGTTGCGAAAATGGTGCCGGGATCAGCTTTCGACTTACAAGATCCCCAAACGCCTTTTGGTTGTAGACGCACTGCCGCGCAATGCGATGGGAAAGGTCACGAAACCTGCTTTGACTAAACTCTTTTAGCGTTCGATTTCATTTTTCCGCCGCGAGTCGACCGGGCCAATCTTGACGGAGTCCTTTGACTTTCAGCCCCCTTTTGAAGTGGCCTTCTTCATTTCGTATCGGTAGTTGCGGAGTGCCGGACCGGCAGAGGCGAAAAGGGATGCTCCGCCATAGACAAGCAGGACAAAGAGGACGCCGGTGCCGAAGTTCTCAGATCCTTCCAGAGAAAACAGAGATGCGGAAATGAGAAGCCCGAGGTTGATGTTTTTCATGCTGGATTCGACAGCGAGGGCGGTGGTGTCGCGGCGGGTGAACTTGAGGATTTTCCGGGAAATCAGTTGGATTCCGAGTTGAATGACAACACAGAAGGCGACGATAAGCAGAGGGATTTTGAGACCGTAGGAAGTGATGTCGAGGGTGCCGCTGCCGAGGGATCCGACGACAAGGATCGCGAGGAAAAGGAGTGAGGCGCGAATGGACCACTTAGAAAATATAATGGCCTTGGTAGTTGCCCGCCGGATTAACATTCCGACGCTAAGGGGGATGAGAAGAAAGAGCGCGATTTCGCGCATGATGACGCCGGTAGGCATCGGGATGTCAGGAGGAAGATCGGCGGCGGCGAACGTTTTGAGGATGAAGGGGGCGGTGAGCAGTGCCGCGAGCGTCATGAGACCAGTGAGAGCAACCGAAAGCGCCGCATTCCCTTTGCCGAGGAAGGTGTAGACATTGGACATGGAACCGCCGGGCATTGCCGCGAGCATAAACATGCCGACGACAATTTCGGGAGGTAACGTGATGAAAGCGGTGACGGCGAGGGTGAGTAGCGGGATGCCCAGGAGCTGGTAGAGCGCACCGGTCAGCATGGGTTTGGGCTCCTCGACTATCTCGATGAAATCGCGGGCCATGAGAGTGGCTCCCATTCCGAGCATGGCGAGGACGAGTTGGGTGGAGGCGACGAGGTAGTGGTAGTCCGGGTAGTGTTGGAAAAATTCGTCGAGCATGGGTTGAAAGGTAGCGGAAGGAGAGGGGAGAAGCGAGTTGGCCTGCCTTCCCATTTGAGGAGGTCTTCAGTCGGGAATTGCAAATATAGTCCTGACGGAAAGGCTACGATACCGGTTCGGCAACCGGCTGAAGATTTTTGTTTCACCTCGGTAAAAAGGAGCGGCTTGCGGCGCCCTCATCATCGAGGTCGCCCTGGTTTTCTGTCAGGACCGCTGCAACGTTGTCCTTGAATTCTGGCAGGGAGGCTGGCGCCGCCATGGCCCAACGAAAATTCTGATGAGTAGATTTGTAGCGCTGCCGGTTCGGCCCATATTGCGCTACGGGACCATTGACTCCCAATACGCCAATCACAAAGGGCAGCTCCGGTGCGGAAAGATCCTTGAGCATGTCGCGATCAGTCAAAAAATCCCGGCTCGGGGGATTGAATGAATCTTTTCATGCGCACAACCCCCATAACCTGCAACACGGAGATGGGTCCTGCGCCCCTGATTGACAAGCCTGCCATCGTGCCGGATGGCAGGGCATGGCAGTGATCCTGAAAGACGGAAGCGTGTTTCTCCACATCCCCAAGACGGGGGGCACGTGGGTGACCGGCGTTCTCCGCGACCTCGGGTTCGCCCGGTGCTCGATTGGTCACCGACATGCGAACTGGCCGCATATTCTCGCCCCGGGCTTCCAGGGTGTTGGTCGAAAGTGCGAATACCTCTACAAGCGTGGGCGTTACCTGCGTCGGCATCCGCGTCCTTTTACCTTCTGCTTCGTGCGTCATCCTCTTTCCTGGTACGAGTCGTTCTATCGCTACAAGTCGCAGCCGGGGATCGACTGGGAGAGAGATGGGGATGCCGACGACTTCAACCGATGGCACCCGAATGCGGTCCTCAACGGACTGGGATGCGAAGTGGACGGTACAGCCCGGGATTTCAATAGCTTCGTCGCTGCGGTTCACGAAAAATTCCCCGGGTATGTGACCGCGCTTTACGATCATTTCAGCCTTTATCCCGTCGATTTCATCGGGAAACAAGAATCCCTTTCAGAAGGTCTCGCCGCTGTGCTTGAGCGGCTCGGGTTCGATTTCGATCCTGCGATGATTTACGATTCCAACGCGGTCAATGTGAGCTCCGGGAAACCGAGCGGGATGGAATGGGATCGGGACTTGCGGGAGCGGGTTCAAGCGGCCGAGGCCGGAGCGATGATGCGATTCGGATATGAGTAAGTGAGTGGGATCGGCAAGTTCTGTCGGAGAGCGGGGTAAGAGCTGCACGAAAGCGGTAGCATTGGAAAAGGATTTGGCCCACTGTTCTTCCGGTTTCTTCAACAGTCTCCTGACAAGACGCGAAACCACCCCTAACGAAAAAACGATGAAGGTAATGATTCTCTATGCCAATGCCGGCAACGGGCACCGTCGAGCGGCGGAAGCTCTGGCGGCAGTGTGTGAGCAGGACGAGCGGGTGACGGAGTGTCGCCTGGTCGATGCTCTCGATTACACCAACAAGGTCTTTCAGGAACTCTACGCCAATCTCTACATCGAGATGGTGAAGAAGGCCCCTAAACTCTGGTCAATGGCTTTCGATGACAGCGATCAACCGTGGGTCAAGGACAAGGGGCGCATGATCGTTCATCGCATGAACAGTCTGCCATTGGCCAAGGAGATTAAGAGATTTCAACCCGATCTCTGCCTCTGCACTCACTTCATGCCGTCGGACATCATTTCCATGATGTTGCGCGAGAACCACATTGATACCTTTCTCGGCGTTGTCGTCACGGACTACTATGTGCACGCGACCTGGTTGGAGTCCTACCTGAGCCGTGTTTATGTCGGCAAAGAAGAAAGCCGGCAGCAATTGCTGCAACTGGGGTTCCCCCCCGGTCGCGTAGAACCGCTCGGCATTCCGATCGATCCCATTTTCGGGGAGCCTGTGGATCGGGAAACACTCTGTACTAAGCATGACGTCGACCCGTCTTTACCCGTGGTTCTTCTTTCTGCGGGCGCCTTTGGGGTGATGGCCGGTGACGACATGGCCCAGATGTTGAGCGGGATTAAGACTCCCTGCACTCTGGTGGTGATCTGTGGTAACAATGAGAAACTGAAGGAGCAGATTGAAACCTATATCGGAGCCAACCAGTCCGATAGTATCAACTACCGAACCCTCGGCTTTACCCATGAAATCAATGAATGGATGGCGATGGCCTCGCTCTTCATTGGAAAACCCGGCGGCTTGAGCACCTCAGAGTGTCTCGCCTGCGGACTGCCCATGGTCATCTGGAATCCCATTCCGGGACAGGAGGTTTTCAACACCACCTACCTCCTCGAAAACGGGGCTGCGATCCTACCTGATTGCAGCTCGACGCTGGCCTACAGGATTGATGAGTTGCTTAAGGACCCGGAGCGCCTTGAGCGGATGAGTAAGGCGGCACGGGCACTGAGTCACCCCGATGCTGCGCGCGCGATTGTCGACGATGCCATCGAGCACCTCGACGAAGGGGTCGTTCGGATTCCGAAACCCAGAAGAAGGTGGCTCGACCGTTTGCGCGAGTCGAGGAAAACCCAGTGAACAAATTTCCGGAAAATTTCCTTTGGGGCAGCGCCGTCTCCGGTCACCAGATCGAGGGGAACAACGAGCACTCCGACTGGTGGCACTGGGAACTGGCGACCGAAGGTCAGCAGACTTCGGGGAAAGCGGTCGATCACTGGAATCGCTTCGAAGAGGATCACGATCTGCTCGTCGAGATGGGGCACGAGGCCTTCCGGTTCGGTCTGGAGTGGGCGCGAATTGAGCCCCGGCGTGGTGAGTTCGATTCGGCGGCCATCGATCAGTACCGCCGCATGCTTCAATCCCTCCGCGACCGCGGGATCAAAGTTTGCCTGACATTGCACCATTGGGTTCTGCCTCAATGGGTGTCGGAACAGAATGATTGGCGGAATCCGGATACGGTCGAGCAATTCCTGCGATACGTGGATTTTGCCGTTCAGGAATTTGCCGAATTCCCTGACCTTTGGATTACGTTGAATGAGCCGATGGTGGCATCGCTCGCCGGTAATTTGTCGGGGGACTTCCCACCACAACGCCGATCCATTTTCGCCTGTCGACAGGTCAGCCGCAATATGTTGAGAGCCCACGCCGGCGCCTACCGTATCATTCACCAGCACTGTCCGGAGGCCCGGGTCGGCCTTGCGATGGCTTATCCGCATCTCGAAGGGTGGGGGACTCCAGGGCCGGAAGGCTGGTACGAGCGCCTCGCGGTTTGGTTTGGGAAGAAAGTCGTCTACGAAGCCTGGGACCGTTCGCTCGAGACCGGCCGGTTTCACCCTCTCTTCGGCTGGGGAGTTGTCGATGGTCTTCGCGATTCGATCGACTTCTGCGGCATCAACTACTACTTCCGGATGACGCCCCGTTTCTCACTACGGCATCCGCGATCGGGATTTCTTGATCCGGCAGCACTTCCCGAGGGGGTTGAAACCAATGACTTCCAATGGCAGATCTGGCCGGAGGGCATTCGTCATATTATCGACGAGGTTTGGAATCGTTTCCGGAAACCGATCTTCATTACCGAAAACGGGATTGCCGATAGGGATGATTCGAAGCGCGGAGCCTATATCGTCAATCACCTGCATCAGCTTCATCAAGCCATTCAGGAAGGGATTCCGGTCGAGGGATACTTTCACTGGTCCTTCATCGACAATTTCGAATGGAAAGAAGGGTTCGAAATGAAATTCGGGCTCGTCGAAGTCGATCTTGAAGATCCCGACTTGGCGAGACGTCCCCGCCCCAGTGCGGGGCTTTACAGTCGGATCATCCGGAACCGCGGTCCGCTGGAAACGGATGCTTGAGTTCAGTCATGGCTTGCTCGCGGCGTTGCTCAGAATAATCGGGAGTCTTATCATTGAACTACCGCACATTGCGGGCCGATGTGTGATGACCACCTGAAGCCGACGTCGCGCTACTGCCAGAGGCTGGAGCGCGTTTTTCCAGGGCGTTCAGCCTTTTGAAGCTCAATGCTAGGCCGGAGTAACGATCCAGACTTGCGTGTCGTCGCCTAACTGCTCATCGCGTTTTACCACCCTGAAGTCATTGCCGACGTTCTGATAAGCATCCAGATAAAGGTTGCTGCTGACTTGTTGAATGGAGAATTCGTTCTCGGCAACTTTCGTCATGGTCCAGTGCTGGGTACCATCGGCCTGAGCGGGGCGCATCACCACGTTGTAATCATTTCCCTGATCGGGGAAGGCATCCAGAAACAGTCCGTCGCGCTCAATGGTGTAGACGTTGGGGCTGACCAAATTTAAAGTCCAAACCTGGGCGTCAGCGCCTGCGAGCGGGTTGGTCACTACTTGGCTTGAATCCGTGGCGAACAAAGTTTGGCTGTTGCTTTTCTGAGCGATGATACAATTCGACATGGTTTGATTCTTGATGGTTTAACTGATGATTGATGAGGTAACACTCCTAATATTCCAGGACCGGGAAGAAATGGAACCGCATCAGGTATAGTGAATGCCCGTAGGGGTGTAAAGATAAACCTAGCCTTTTGAAAATTAGCATGGAAGGCCGTGTCCGGCGAAGTCGAACCTTTCCGTCGGATCTGTCCGAGAAAAGAGAAAACGTCAGAGAAGAATGAATTTTCGACAGGTGTCAGCCATGAGGACTGTTGTCATGACGGACGACACTCGCATGACTCTCTCGAGCCTTTTCTGATGGCCCTGGGACTGCCCCGATTCACATCAGTAAATTAAGACGGGAGTAGATTCTCACTTGAGCATGTAGACAACCGTGGAGTTAACGGGGTCGACTCCCGAAGTGTCGGAGATGAAAATGCTGATTGTGCATCGAGACGGCTTCCCTTTTTTCATCAAAATTGCAGCGTTTTGGGTGACAGCCACAGTGCCGGGTGTGGAGCTGTTGAATTCGACTTCCTTCCGGCTGGCATGAGCGAAGGCTATGCGGATACCCTTTGCAGTGAGGCGACCGCGGGCCTTAATGCGGAATTTCAACACCTGCCCCTTGCGGTATTTCGCAGCCTGGGAGTGAATGGCAGCGGGAGCGGGAGTGCCTGAATAACCAGTCTGACTGGTTGACTCTACACTGACGACCTTCATCTGAAAGCGGTCACCGACCTTAAACCCACCGTAGCGCTTTGCTTCAGCAGTGGTGGAGATCAGTAAGGTTGCCGAGGCGATGAGAGCGAGAGTGATGAAGCTTTTCATAGGGTTGGGAATGTATTGATTAGGGGGGGAGCCAGTGAGGGGGCGGAGATCCGCAACCCATGACCTGACGAGAGGGGAGTTTACTCAAAAACTCCAAATGGGAAAGTGGAACTTTATTCAGCAACAGGGGAGTGCGAAGAGATACTTTTCGGGCCGAGCTTGGATCGCACCTGCTACGGAATCCATTCCTACCAAAAAGTCACTTTGTGTAACGGTATGTGAATCGGGCAAGCCGGGCAATTTTGTACTCGCCACCTCAGCAGCCTGGTTTGAGGACGTCTTACTTTCCTTTGCTAAGTCTCAACTCAGAATCAGTTCCCCTTCAACGATCAGATTATCCTCTCTTTTCCTCCCCGGATGCGGGGGGAATACTGTCCTCCTCTCCTTCCTGCTCTTGCAGAAAGGGATCCAGCTTCATCTGGAAGAAGCGGCGTTCCGTTGGCGTCATCTCTGACCAGTCGATTTGGCTCGCTACGTTCGGGAACGGATCAATTTTGCCATTGCCTCCTAACACAAGAGCCAGAGTTGCCCGCGCTGCGGGAGAAAAAGAGTGCCAGCCGATTCCATTTCGTTCCGTTTCCCGATAAGCGGCGAGTGCTTCCCCGTCGCGATCCGAGAGACAATACAAAAGTGCCAGGGTGGATCGCATCTGTGGATACTGGGGAAGGTCCTTCGCAAGTTGCTCCGCAGTTGCGATCATCTCGGCGCTGATGCTTTTGCCGTCCCCACTGATCGCAGTGAGGTAGATCGCATTGTTGATCAAGGTCGGGTCCTGGCTCCGGGAAAGAAGGCGTTGAGTTACAGACATGAGGTCATCGAGACGGCCATGCTCGACGAGATAGCCAGTGAGCCAGCCGACTTCCTCCGAAGCAGGCATGCTTCCCATCGGATGCATGCTTGCACCGACGAGGGCATCGGCAGTGATGTCTTGATTGCCCGCTCGCGAAGCGAATTGGGCAATACGAAGATATTCGTTCCTCGTCATGTCTCGCTCCGCCAGGAGAAGTGTCTGCCGCCAGGCGGAGGTTTCTTCCGGCTTACGGTCGAGTTCCTTGCAAGCGCGCGCCTTCATTACCTGCAGGACGATCCCGTCTGAGTTCGACGGAGGATACTCAAGCAACTCCAGCGCCTCTTCAAATTGTTCTTCCTCGAGAAGGGCGCGGACGATCACCTCGAAGACCGCCGGAGACAGAATGGGCTGCTCAGGATCCCGGAGATTCACAATGCGACCGGTCTCACCGAGACGCAGGAGCCACTGGTTGAGCACTTCAAGGTGGGTGTTCCGGAGGGAGGCGATTGACTCATCGAGGATCTGGTCACGTTTCTCCGGGGATTCCGCAAGGCGAAGGGTTGCATCGAGGGTCGGGGCGAGCTCCCGTTGTTCCGTCGAATCTCCTTCGAGCAGGGCGGCCCGCAGCGATTTCGCGATCTCAGGACTCCACATATCGGGCTGGAGTGGCTCAAGCAGCGAGAGAGTCTCTTTTCTCATGTCGCGCCATTCGGCTGACCCGCCGGCTGCCTCCTCCAGCATTGTGAGGGCGAGTTCCCCAAAGCGCTCGCTGTCACCGGGCTTTCCTGAGGCGAGACGGGCCCGCATTTCGAGCATGAGGTAGCGCGGCTCCGTCTCCCGGGTCGATGCAGGAATTTCTTCGAGCCCGGCGAGAGTCACGTCGGGCCGATTCTGGAGGAGGCGATAGCGTAACCACTGAAAATGGATCTCGGGATGAGCCCGCTGCTCGTCGGTGAGGAGATAGTGGTAAGTCTGGCCGAAAGAATGGAGGTCGCCCAGGTCGAGCAGAGGTGCCATCGTTTCTGCCTTGTCGGAGTCCGCCGACTCGGGATGCAGGAAGAGAATGCGACCAATCTGGAGCAGCCGATAATCGTTCGTCTCGCGGGCGGCGCGAAAACGAAGCTGCTCCGCTTCGAATACACCCGGCTTCAGCTGCAGGGAAGTTTCCGCCCGGCGCAGCGCTACGGAGTATTGTTCATTCTCCCAGGCTGTCTTCGCTTCGGTGAGATGATTCTCCGCCGTCCACTCGTTGGCATAGCCCTTGATCGCATGACGCTTCCAGAAGGCGAGCCCGGCCACGATGGAAAGCAGTAAGCCGAAGATCACAAAGTATCCCAGGAGCTGTCTCCAGAGTGGCGGGGCTTTGCGTTCGGTGATGACCCAGTCCGAGCCGTCATCATCCTTTTCTTCCCGGATACCCAGAATGCGGTCGTAGAGGTTCATCTTGCTCGTAAATTTGGACTAGCGACAGTTGACCTCATTGCCGGAATCGTCAAGGGACTACATAAACGCTACTGAGTATATTGCTGCGACTGGCCAGATTACAGCTACGTGAAACAGGGGCGCTTTGCCAATACAGGCTGTCTGCGACTCTGGAGTTTGCCGAGCAATTGTGCTTTGCTGTCCGCGATGGAATTACTGGCCTGGAAAGGGGCCGCACCCGTCACGTGCTCGTCTTTCTGCTCAGCAATCCACTTACCTCAATAGAAAACCTTGATCGGTGTCCCCACATCCACCCAGTTAAAAAAACGCTTCGCCGGATTCCTTCCGTCGATGGGAACGCGAATGCAGCCTTTCGATGCGGGATAATTGGGGACTACACTAAACCCATGAATAAAGATATTCCCGGTCACCTGGACGCTCCAGGGCATGGGAGCGTTGTGATAGAGGCTGGAATAGTGTTCCTTCGACTTGTAGGGGCCTGCCCGAAAGTTGCCCCGCGGCGTGTTCCCGGTGCGACCCGAACTGATTCTGGTTTTCATGACGAGGCGGTTGCCTTCGTAGGCTCGCAATTTTTGTTCGGTCAAATTGATCTCGACGCGTTTCGAACGATCAGCGCTCTGTTCCTGATTCGCCTTGCCACCGAATAAAGCGCTGAGAAATGGAAGCCCCTGTGCTTTGACTGACGGCGTACAAAGTAAGATGGTTGCAGCGACTAGAAGCGAGGAGCAATTGAAATATCTCATGCAACGAGTCTCGCGTAGAATCGTGCCGGAATGCAAGATCAACTTTCTACTGACCCTTCCAGTTGAGAAAGAGCACTCCAATGAGCATCAGAACAAGACTGATCAGTTTCCACTTAACATTGCGTCGCTCTTTTAGAAGCCACACCCCGCCGAAGAATCCGATGATCACCGACGTCCGCCGAACGGGCGAGATGACGGAGATCAGCGCTCCCTCCTGCGCAATGGCGGCGAAGTAGAAGGCGTCGGCAATGAGTAACCCAATGCCCACGGCGGGAATCATCCAGCGCCATTCAAACGTTCCCCGATCTTTCAGTCCGAAGCGCCACACGAGGACAAACGGCAGCATCACGACCACCAGATAGATCGAAAACCAGAACTGCATCGTCGCGACGCGCATGCCGAGGGATTGAAGAAGATACTTGTCAAAGAGAGCACAAGCAGCGCCGATCAGAGTGGCGGCGATGAGACAAGCGATCCACCGGTTGCGCCGGAAGTCGATTCCCTCGGCCTTTCCCAGTAGTGAGAAATAATAAAACGCGACGAGGATGATGGAGATGCCGAACCATTGCCCGCCGCTCGGAGTCTCTCCCATGAAAACGATCGCGAAGAGGATGGTCCACAGTGGTGCAGTAGACCGGATCGGACCGGCGAGTGTGATCGGCAGATGTTTCAGCGCGAAGTAGCCGCAGATCCACGAAGCGGATACAAGAATAGACTTCGCAAAGATCAGACCGTGTTCGGATGCCGTGAGTGGATCGATCGAGAGTGCAGCTTGCCAGGAGTCGGGTAGCAGACCCGTGATGCAGCGGAGAAAAAGCCAGCAGGTAGCTCCCGTAGCTACGCCGAAAAAAAGGACCGGCGGCACCGCATTGTTGCGAACCGCTGTTTTCTTTAGCAGGTCGTAAATGCCTAGAACGACAGCCGAACAGACAGAGAGAAGAATCCAGGACATGGAGGAAAGGGGACTCCGTTCATTCGCTTTGAATGGATTCTTTTTCAATGTTGTTCGGGGGCAGGTTACCAAACTTCCCGGATGTGTCCAAAGTGACCTGTTGCCGAGCGCTTGACGAAGCGGGGGCAGAGCTGTCAGAATTCATGAAATTGCTGTCTTTTCCGCCCCTCTGAATCCCGCTCCCTATCTGCGGGTAGATATTGGACTGCACAGTGACCCCCCTTTGATCATGAAATTGTTGATTCGTTTTCTATGTTTTCTAGTTGTCGCGCTTTCGCAAGGCGCCGTGTTGGCCGCCCCCAATATCCTGCTCATTGTTTCGGAGGACAATGGCCCGGAGCTCGGCTGCTACGGCGATCCCTATGCACGAACCCCCAACATCGACGCGCTTGCTGCCGAGGGCGTCCTGTTTGCGAACGCCTTTGTCGGCTACTCGGTGTGTTCGCCGTCGCGGGCTTGCTTTCTGACCGGTCTGCATTCTCACCAGAATGGACAGATAGGCTTGGCGACGCATAAATTCGCTATGTATCGCGAGGATACGCCGAACTTCGTGACCCTGTTGAAGCCGGCGGGTTACCACACCGGCTTGATCGGTAAGCTGCACGTCAATCCGGAGTCCGCGTTTCCTTTTGATTTCCGTGCCATTCCCTCGTCGAATTTTCAACGCAAGTCGTCGGTCGACGATTACGCGGCCGGGGCGGCTGAGTTTTTTGCCGGGGCTGGAGACAAGCCGTGGTTTTTGTCAGTGAACTTTCCCGACGCTCACCTGCCATTCATTCGCAAGGTCAACGGCCGGCCGGTGAAACCGCTCGATGCTGGTGATGTCAAAGCGATGCCGTGGGTCGGTGTCGATACGCCGCGACTCAATGAGCAGGTCGCCAACTATTACAACTGCCTCTCCCGGCTCGACGACGGCATCGGCCTGCTGCTCGACGAACTGAAAAAAACCGGTGCTGCGGACAACACGCTGGTGATCTACATCGGCGACCACGGTGCGCAGTTTCCGCGCGGCAAGGGCACCGTCTACGAGGGGGGACTTCGTGTGCCAATGATCGTTCGCTGGCCGGGTATTGCCGAACCCGGGCAGGTTCGTAAAGAACTGGTGTCGACGATCGATCTGTTGCCGACCGCTTTACAGGCGGCGGGTGTTACGGCGGCGGAAAAACTGCCCGGATGGGATCTGCAGCCACTGCTGTCCGGCGCGGATTCAGGTGATTGGCGCGAATACATTTTTGCGCTCACCACCGGTTCGTTTCCCCGGGCCTGTTTCGTGCAGCATTCGGTCCGCGATTCGCGCTACAAGCTGATTTCGAGTCCGCGCCCCGGCACCGAAAATCTCGATGCCCGCACTTACCTTGACCCGACCCATCCGCACTTTGTTGTCTCCGGAGCGACGCCAGAGGACCAGGCGACGGCACCGGATATTGTGAAAGTGGCATGGGAACTGTGGAAAAGTCCGCCGCGCTATGAGCTGTACGATTTGAAAGAAGATCCCGGCGAGTGGCACAACCTGGCAGACGATCCCGACCACGCACTGGTGCGCGAGCGCCTGGTCGAAGCTCTGACGGACTGGCAGACGCGCACTCGCGACCCCTTCATCGAGCAATCGAATGTCGACGCCTATGTGGCAGAGCAATTGGCTAATTGGGAGATGCCTTACCGCAAAGACAACGACTTCCGCTGGTCTTATCTTGATGCCTTTGCGAAGTGGCGGGAAGAGAGTCGGTGATCGTAGATTGATCTGCCCAAATCGATCAGGAAGTGGATGCGACTCAAGAATTTCCGACTGGTCCCGCAATCGTAGAACAGAATCACGGCCTGTCATCCCGCAGAAACGGGCTGGAAGAAGGGCGGGCGATGAGCTACACTAGGAGCATGACGCTTGTGGAATCAATCACCCGAGAGCTTTACCAAATGCCGAGTGCTAAGTTGGTTGAAGTGGCTCGCTTCGTAAGTGAACTCGTTCCCGAGGTGGCAGCTCGGCAGCGTCGAGCTCTCGCAGACTCATACGGGTGCATGGACGGAGAAGACGGGGAGGCTTTTGAAAGGGCTGTTCTCGCGCCGGAAGTCACCGACTCCGGGAAATAAGTCTGAAATGTCGCACTTGTTGCTCGATACCAGTCCGATCGTAGCTCACATGCGTCGAAAGATCGACCTTCACAATGCGGTGCCGGAAGAGGCGTTGCTCTTTACTTCTTTGTTCACTGTTGGTGAACTCGAAAAGGGGATCAGTCGAGCCGATTACCCTGAGAAAGAACGGACAAAAGTTGATCTTATCATGCCGCACCTTGCCGTATTGATGCCTGGGGAAACCACTGCCCGCGTATACGGAGAACTGTCTGCCGATCTGGACAATCGGGGCCAACGAATCCCTGAGAATGATATGTGGATCGCAGCTATGGCCAAGGAGCACAGTCTTACCTTGGTGACAGGTGATGCGCACTTTGCTTGCGTCCCTGATCTTCAAATCCTGCATTTGAGCTGGTAGCCGCTCCGCGATCCAACGAACCGTTTTGCTTCTTTGTTTACCCGTCAAAAGCCGCTACCTCGTCATTCTGATTAAACCTGTCTCCGGCATCTCCGGCATCTCCGTCACGGAATACCGGTCACCCACGACACGTCGCGAGATGGAGGGAATTACCAAAACCCGGGAAAGTTAATCACGTATGCATTTTTCGTAGGCAGCGGGTCCTGATCACGGCACGATGCTGGGCCATGAAACGTTCCTGCCTGCTTGTGTCGTCTCGATGCTCTATCATCGCCCTCGCTATTCTCCTGACTCCTCTGCTCGGCAATGGTGCGCCAAGTGTGGAGGTTTCTACGGATCGCGAGAACGCTCTTTACGAGGTGAATGATCCGGTCGTCTTCACGATTCAGGCCAAGGATGGAGACCGGAACCTCAACAGAGGGGAGATTTCGTGGACTCTCTCGATGGATGGATTCGGGAAGCTGGGAGAAGGGACGCAATCAATTGAGGGAGGAAAGGCAGTCGAGGCAACCGGTTCACTAGATCAGCCGGGGTTTCTGCTGCTGACGGCTGTTTACACCGGAGCGGACGGAAAGAAGATCACGGCCTACGGAGGTGCTGGAATTTCTCCCCTGGAAATCCCCCCGAGTCTGCCGGTGCCGGACGACTTTGATCAATTCTGGGCGTCTCAAAAAGAGAGCCTGGCAAAAGTGCCGATGGAGTTCACGTCAGAGCCGCAGAACCTTGAAGGTAAGGCGCCTGAGGGGATCGAGGCCTTCGATGTTCAGATTCAGTGCGAAGCCGAAGGGCCTCCCGTTTCCGGATATTTTGCCAAACCGAAGATCGCAGCAGCGAAATCATTGCCCGCCGTTCTCTGGGTTCACGGGGCCGGGGTGCGAGGCTCGAGTCTACCGAATGCGTTGAAAGGTGCGAAAAAAGGATTTCTCTCGATGGACATCAATGCGCACGGCATTGCCAATGGAAAACCGAAGGAGTTCTACAGCGACTTGAACGCCGGTGACCTCTACAACTATCGTCACAGTGGCCGGGAGAGTCGCGACACGATTTACTTCCGGGGAATGCTGGTCCGGCTCGTGCGGGCGATTGATTTTCTCACTTCCCGCCCGGAGTGGGACGGCACGGTGATGGCGGTGATCGGTCACAGTCAGGGGGGCTTGCAGGCTCTCGCGGCGGGTGGTCTCGATGAGCGGGTGACGTTCATCGGCTCGGGGGTTCCTGCCGGTTGTGACCATACCGGGATGCGAGCGGATCGGATCAGCGGCTGGCCCAAGTTGGTTCCTGTCGAAAATGGCGTGCCGGATCATGCCGTGCTCGAAGCGAGTCGCTATATCGATGCGGTCAACTTCGCGAGTCGCTGTCAGGCTGATGCGATCGTCAGCGCCGGCTTCATCGATCGGACGTGTCCGCCGACGAGTGTGTATGCGGCTTATAATTTGTTGGGCGGGGAGAAGGAGATGATCAATCGACCGGACATGGGTCACGCGGCCCCGGCTGAAATTCAGGCGCTGTTCTGGGCGGCTCTGGAATCGCACCTTGCGGAGAAGAAGGGTGCCGCCGTTCCTGCTGCGCAGTGAACTTGAGCTGCGTAAATTCACGGTTTGGAACCAGCGCATCATAGCCTTTCCCTTCTCTATGAGGATGAGTGGATCGTGGCGGTCAACAAACCTGCCGGACAATTGGTGCATCCGGCTGAGGTGCCGGCAGAGGGTGATCTCGTCACGATGAAACTCCTTCGGGATCAGATCGGGCAGCAAGTTTATGTGATTCATCGTCTCGACCGTCCGACGTCCGGTGTGCTGCTTTTCGCAACTGATCAGGAGGCCGCCCGAACTATGCACGCCGCTTTCGAGAATCGTGAGGTGGAGAAGGTCTATTGGGCAGTGGTGGATGGAATGCCGGCCGCTGAACAGTGGACGTGTCAGGAGCCGATTCGAAAAGGGGACGACCAAAAAGAGCGTGCCGCGGAAACTACGTTCGAGGTGCTGGAGGTTCTCGCCGGGAACATGGCGCTCGTGGAGGCAAGACCGAAGACGGGACGATTTCACCAGATCCGTCGCCATTTGCTTCACGCAGGCACCCCCATCATCGGTGACTATCGCTATGCGGGCATCGAGCGCTGCGTCCAGCTTGGTGCAACTTTAGGAACAGGAACCCGCATGTTATTGCAGGCGAGAAGTCTACAATTCCAACATCCCCAATCCGGCAGTGGTCTGCTCATCGAAGCGCCGGTCGACCCTCTGATTCAACAACTGCGAAATCAGTCTTCGGGCGGGTGATTGCGTCCTTGTTGCGAAACCATCCACTCTGTTAGCGTACCGACCCATTAAACTATGAAACATCGCTTCCGTCTTGTTGCCCTGACCGCTGCTCTCGTCTTTTCCGGCGTCTCTGCCGAAGCACTTGAGCCGGTCAAGGTTGTTTTGCTCGCCGGAGAAGTGAAGGAAGTCGACCGGGTCGGGCATCACGACTATCTCGGTGGAGGCCGGTTAATGCAGTGCCTTCTCGATCAGACGCCGGGGGTTGAGACGGTTCTGGTAAAGGACGGCTGGCCGGAAGATGAAGCAGTTTTTGAGAATGCCGATGCTCTTGTGTTCTACACCGACGGAGCCGGCAAGCAGGCCTATCTGCAATCGCCAGAGCGGGTTGCCGCAGTTCAAGCGCTCGTCGATGCCGGAGTTGGTATCACCTTCATCCATCAGGCTGTCGAATTTTCACCCGCTTTTGCACAACAATCGGCTGAGTGGACCGGAGCCAACTACACACCCTTGTCAGGGCGCGGTCATTGGGATAGCGAACACAATTCTTTTCCCGATCACCCTGTGGCGAGCGGAGTCACCTCGTGGAAGATCAACGACGGCTGGCTGAACCAGTTTAAATTTTCCAATCGCGGTGAGGGAATCACTCCTCTGGTTTGGTCGGGAAAAGTCCACCTTGGTTCAAAAGAGGGCGGCTCTAGAGACGTCGTCGCCTGGACATTCGACCGCGCAGACGGAGGCCGGTCTTTCAGCTTCAGCGGGCTCGATGCTCACTCCGCCTGGGAACTCCCCGGAGTGCGGAAGATCATGATCAATGGAATCCTCTGGACCGCCGGATTCGAGATTCCCGACACGGGAGTTTCGGTGGAGGCGGACAAGGCAGTAGTTGATTCATTCCTGACCCCCCGTATTGCTCCAACTCCGAAGCCGAAAAAGAAGCCGGTAGCGACGAAGTAGGTTCCCTTATCTCAAAGCGGTGTCCGTATTCCGAGCGCTCGTAGAACACACCAACCACGGAGCCCTTCGTAGAGGGAAAGCAGTCCGGCGGTAAGCAAGCCGATCGCCCAGAAGGTGTTACCCAACCCCAACCAGAGCCAGGCAGCTAAACCGAGGCATATGCCGGCGACAATTAGGCGTATAGCACGCCCCCGGCCGTCGATGTTGCACGACCAGAAGTCTTCATCGTCCTGAGTCTGTTTGGGATTCATTTCCATTCTGTTCTGACTCAACAAGGTTGGGTCACTGACTTCACCCTGTCGCGCTCCGCTCTGTTACGTCACTTGCTCTCGACGTAATCCTTCCCTTCCCAACTATCGAAGACGGAGGACTGCCATTGTTCCAGTTCGTTGAGCATCATGCCGGTTCGTTCTTCCTTCGATTGAGCGAGATCATTCGTCTCCATGGGATCGTCGACAAGATTGTAGAGCTCGATGGTGACTTCGTCACCTTTTTGAATGCGGTGCAGTTTCCAGGGCCAGTCATTCCAGCCGGCGTGCCCCTGGTAGTTGCCGCGGGTGAAACTCGGAAACTCTTCGACATTCTTCAAAAGGCGCTCTGGAAAGGGTGTTGGTTTCCCTGCCTGTTGTGCCGCCATGAGTTCCTGGATGATCTGGTCGCTGTGGGTGCCCTGACCGCCGGTGTGGTGATGCCAGAAGCCCATCGCGGGTCGCTTTTTCTCAGTGCCCTCGATGACACCAGCGAGATCGATCCCGTCCAGATGTGGTTGATTTTCCACGTTCGCTCCGCCAATTGTGAGAAGCGTCGGATAAATGTCGAAGGTGCATGCGGGAGTGTCAATGGTCCGGGGTTTCAGTTCGGCCGGCCACTCAAGAATCGATGGCACGCGGAGCCCGCCTTCGTAAATGCTACCCTTTTTCGCGCGACCACCAGAGGATGCCTCAACAAGTCCACCGTTGTCGCTGCAATACCAAAGCAGGGTATTGTCGGCGATTCCGAGATCACGAAGACTTTGACGCAATCTGCCAAGTTGCTGATCTAGCAAGGTGATTTCCAGAAAATAACCCCGGTCTTTTCCCGCCTCTTCGTAGAGATTTTCGCTGTCGGGGAAATCGACTGGAGTCTCCTGGTGAGGAGAGTGTGGGGAGGGAAACCAGGTAACGGTAAACATGGGCTTGTCGCCGTCTTTGTGTTTCTCCAGAAAGTCGATCGTGGCATCCATGCTGATGATAGAGCCCTGCCCAGTCGGATGTTCATAGGTGCCGTTCCGGCTGAGGAAGGGATCGCGATCGAAGAAGTTGAGCCCTGAAAACCATTCATCGAATCCGGCTCCGCCCGGGCTGGTGGGACTTTCCGCCTGAACGGATCCGATATGCCATTTGCCGAAATGTCCGGTGACATAGCCAGCGCCCTTGAGTGCCTCGGCGATGGTGACTTCATCCGGACGCATGTAGTGACCGTGGTTGGGCACGTTTGTTCGCATGGGCGTCCGTCCGGTCATCACGCTGGCCCGCGTCGGCGAACACACGGGAGCACCCGCGTAAAAGCGATTGAAGACGACTCCTGCTTTCGCCATGGCATCCAAATTTGGCGTCTGGACAAACGGGTGTCCAGTGAAGCCGGTGTCCCCGTATCCTTGATCGTCTGCCATCACGAGGACGATATTCGGACGGGTGTCTTCCGCCCGTGTTTGCGGGAGGAGCACGGCAACGGTGAAAATACTGAAGAGAAAGGCGAATGGGGTTTTCATCATGGCAAAGGGTATCGGTCGATCAAACTTGACCTTGGAAAGGCGATCAAGTCACGGAAAGAAAAGCGCCAGTCGTCACTCCTGATCTTTGCCTTCATCGCGGCATAGACTGGGATGCCACAACTCCGGCATAATTACGAGATGCGAATATTTGTGATTCTGTTAGTGGCATTGCTTTCCCCGACGATCCGAGCGAAGGACGAGCCCGAGCCACCCGGTCTACAGCGAGTCGTCGCGGTCGAGGATGTCTGCGCCTGGCCGAACTTGACCCTGATGCCCGACGGGTCTGTCGTGGCCATTTTTTTCAACAAGCCTGCCCACGGGACGGAAGAGGGAGACATCGAGTGCTGGGCTAGTGACGATGGATTGAAATGGGAAAAGCGAAGCACAGTGACAGCCCATGAGCCGAGCACAGTCAGGATGAATCACGCGGCCGGGCTGGCAGGCAATGGCGACCTCGTCGTGCTGTGCTCGGGCTGGACAGATGTGAAGCAACCAGAGCGGCCCAAGCAGGCGCCGTTTCGCGATAATATTCTCCGGAGCTGGGTGCTGCGATCTAAGGACGGAGGCCGAACGTGGGAGAAGCGTGATGCCTTTCCCGATGCCGTGAAAAATTGGTCGAATTATATCCCGTTCGGAGACATTTGGGCAGGCGACGACGGGGCGTTGCACACGTCGTGTTACCAGGGGGAGTTCACCGATCCTTCGGAATCGTCAAAGACGAAAGGGTGGCGATCCTGGTATTTTCGGAGCGAAGACGATGGCTGGACCTGGAAGCCGGTGTCAGTGATCGGTCCGCGTCATAACGAGACTGACTTGTTCCCGCTCGGAGGCGACCGCTGGCTCGCGGCGGCTCGAATCGATGCGATGGAGTTGTTCCGAAGCGAGGACAACGGCGTCACATGGGAGGAGCCAGTACGGGTGACCGGGAGGAATGAAATCAATGGTCATCTTGCGCGGCTCGACGATGGGCGGTTGCTGTTCAGCTATGGAGTGCGGGTGGATGGCAGTCGCGGCGTTTGCGCGAAACTCAGTGAGGATGAAGGCCTCACCTGGGGCGAGCCGTGGCGTCTCGCTCACACTGTCGATGGCGGAGATTGCGGCTACCCGTCGAGCGTTCAATTAGCCGACGGAACAATCGTCACTGCGTGGTATTCAAAGGAGACGCCCGACCACACGGGATATCATCTTGGAGTTTCAGTGTGGAAAGCGCCGAAGTGAATCAGGTCTGGACGTGAAAGAGGGTAGTTTGGATTCGTGACTTCCTGGTCCCCATTTTTTCCGAGCCGTCAGACAATGACGAGTTCTTCTTTCTCATTGCAGGACCAGCCGTAGAATCCGTCATCGTAATTCTTCGCGCGGAGTCCCAGCAGTTGCGCTTCGAGAAACGAAATGCTCGATCGCCAGCCTGTGCCACAGCAGAAAATCAGGGTGATGTCTCCGCGTTCCACTGCTGAATCGAGGATGCCGAGAGAACGCCAACGTTGCGCCACTTCATCAAGTCGGGAACGGATCTGCTGCGTGTCGCTGTCCACCAGAGTATCCCAGTCTCCCTGATAGATGGCGTTCGGGATGTGTCCGGCGGTAGAGAAAAACGGATAATGTCGGGTGCAGGACCCGTCCCATTCGCCGCGGGTTCGCACATCGATGAGTTTGGCAGACGCCGTTTCCGGGCGAAGAGCGATCTCCCGCACTTCAGCAGTGGTTGCGAGAATATCGTGACGCATCGGCCACAGTTGGGAAGGGTTGGACAAAGGGCACGATCTTCGCGCTACTTCGTCGGCCTTATCGATTCGAGCAACGGTTGGTCGGTTCTCCACAAGCCACGTATCTAATCCACCATCGAGGAGGCGGACGGTCTCGACCCCCGCATAAAGGAGGCTCCAGGCGATCCTGGCTGCCGCCATCGCCCCGTCGGGTTCGCTGCCGTAGATGATGACGGGCGTTTTCGGAGTGATGCCGATTTTCTCCAGGGCCGTTTGTAATTCGGCATCGCTAAGAAGATTCCCGTCGGTGGGGTGCTTATAGTGGGGGTAATATCTGGCACGGTTCGTCCCGGACTCAAGGTAGGAGGGGTGGATCTCCAGGGCCCCCGGCAGGTGTCGCCGTTCTGAGGCAGGCATCAGTTCCGGGTGATCAATCGAGGAAAAGTGCGCCTCCAGCACGATCCATGACTGCCCGTCGGATTCCGCATCGAGGCAATGCTCGACGGAATCGGGGTCGATGAGTTGGAAATCCATCATGGCCGAACGACAATCTACTGAGGTTGATTCATCCAGCCTAACTTGATCAAAAAGGCATCAAGTTGGTTCATGGTCTGCCCAAAAATCTTCTCCCGCTTTTCTTCCGGTTGGCGAAACGGATTAAAGAAACCATGTGCTTCGCCGGGGTAGCCTTTCAGTTCGCAGACAACGCCGGCCTCCCTCATCTTCTCGGTAAATACAGCTGCGGTAGCGAAAGGAACGGTGTCATCGGCCTCGCCATGGAAAATGATACAGGGAGGCGCGGCTGCAGAGACATGATGCGCGGGGGAGAGGGCTTCGGGTTCGACGCCCATGCGCTCGGTCATTTCCTCGCGACGATCTTCGGCCCAATAGTTTTTTCCATCGAGCGGAACGATGACACAGGCCGGATTGAAGAGGAGCATCGCATTCGGCTTGGACTCCGCGTCGTCTTCGATCACGCCAAGACAGGCGGCAATGTGTCCCCCTGCGCTTCCACCCCCTGCGGCGATGCGGTCAGGGTCGATCCCGAGTTCTTCGGCGTGAGCTCTCAAGTAACGCATCGCGTCGCGGGCGTCGGCAACGCAATCCTTGGCTTTGGTGTGATGGCGAGAGGCGACCCGGTAATCTGCTACGAAGGCGACGATTCCCTTGCTAGCCAAGTGCTCCGATTGAGTCACGAATTGCGTCGGTGAACCTCCTTTCCAGCCACCACCAAAAAAGAAGATCACGGCAGGTCGTGGGTTTTCCGGCTTGGCTTCGTCCGGGTGAAATTCCCAAAGTTTAAGTTCGGTATCTCCTACCGTTTTGTAGACCATCTCGGTTGTGCCCTCAATTTCCGGCGGATACGCTGTTTGTGAAAACGAGAGAGCCGGGAACAATAGGAATGCGAAAAGGATCAGGAGGCTGAATTTCATGGGGGAAAGTGAAAGCGACTGCGACAGATATACGTTGATTTACCCTGCCTTCCAATCCGCGCAATCAGGACTCAACAGAGTGATCCTCAACAGGGTTAAGCGATCGATTCAACCCTGTTGCATCGAACTGCCGAAAACTCTAAAGTTCCATAGTCATGAATCAGGATTTCTCTCTTGCCGCATATATTCTGGTGGGAGTCTTTTTTTGTTTTTCGCTTCGAGCCGAGGACGGAGATAGCGCGGCGTCCGCGACTAGCTTCGTCTTTCCGGGCGGTCCTCAAGCAGTCACGGTGGAAAATTTCGTCGCCCTGAAATCGAACTCGCCTTTCCGACGCGCTCTCGATCTTTCCGAATCTCTTTCTCTTACGGGAGTGGCACGCATCGAGGGGAATCTTTTCGTGACTCTGTTGGAGCGGGAAACGAAGAAAACCCGCGTCGTTTCGAGTTCTGCCGATGAGGAGGGTTGGCGATTAGTCGAGGTGGGAGGAAACGAGGCTGAGCTGGAGACGGTCACGGCCCAAGTTGCGATCGCCGGGGGCGAGATCTTCTCAGTTCGCTACCAGGAGCGGCAATTGAAACCGGAAACCGCAAACGCTAGCGGGAGATCTGGCAGTTCGAACGGGGGAGGGAAGCCGCCGGTGCCGGAGCGGGATTTTCGCGAAGGCGTGTCCGGTGATGGATTCCGTGGTCCGCCTCCGCCGGGAATCGTGAAGAAACTTTCGCAACTGCGCGCAGACGATCGCAACCGCATCATTCAGCAAATCGGCGAGATCCGTGACCGGGGAGTCAGCAGTGAACAACGCCAGGTGATCTTCGTTCGCATGGTAGATCGTGCCTTGCAGCAGAAAAGATAAAGTTGTGGAAGCGGGCAGTCGAACCTTCTCACGCTTCGGGTGGTGAGAAGGTTGGTATCTGGAATCAGCGCGTTTCCACATCGGAAATGCCTTCCTCAACAGGCAGGCTTGCAGCTTTTTCCAGACTGCCGTCTTCTCCGATTCGGTAGAGCAGGATCTCGGCTCCTTTGAAGGCGGTGACGACGAGGAAGTTGCTGTCGGGCGATACCGCTAATCCCCAAGGCACCGCAGAGGTTTCTGTGAGGCCGAGCGGCTTCAATCCTCCGTCTTCCTGGACCGCGTAACCGGCGATGTGGTCGAATTCGTGCTTGTGGCCGCGAATGCCCGTGTAGAGGAAGTTTCCGTCGGGAGTCATCACGATATCAGAGGCGCTCACGCCTTCATCCGGGACGTCATCAGGCACGGAACTGACACTTTCAGAATACTTCAGCTTGCCGCTTTCGACGTCGCGATGATAGATCGAAACCCCAAGCCCCTGTTCTTCGCTAAAATACAAAATCGGCAGGTTCGGATGATAGGCCAAATGCCGTGGCCCGGTTCCTTCAGGAGATCCGGCGTTCATCGGTTCAAGCGCGGTCGGGACTCCCGTCGCTGCATCGAACCGGTATTGGTAGAGCGCATTGTTTTCCTTCACGTAAGGAATGTAGAAATGGCGATTGTCTGGCGAAAGTAGGACGCAGTGGGCCGCCTTACGACCTTCCTCCAACGTCGCGACAGGGTTGGGATCGGGCATCCCGCTTTCTTGCAGGCGATAGATATCGACGATTCCCTCCCCATAGTTACATCCGAGCAGGAATTCACCAGTGCGGTCAACGCTGAGATAGGAGTAGTTTCGCGGCAATGTTGCCATGACCCCACCGGTGTCTTCATTGGTCTTCGGATCCAGCTGCCGCATTCCGAAATTGTTACCGCTGGTTTTGCCGGATCCACCTGTCAGGTAGAGAAGGGGTTTTGTCGGGTGCTGAGCAATGCTCCGGGCCGCGAAACC
>Ga0222633_1000469_pt1 | contig 36169 bp, 26 predicted proteins | sample AntAcemetageno48_FD_179816 | JGI IMG/M metagenome (GOLD analysis project Ga0222633, IMG submission 179816) | Saline water microbial communities from Ace Lake, Antarctica - #48 | ecosystem: Environmental > Aquatic > Non-marine Saline and Alkaline > Saline | place: Antarctica: Ace Lake | collected...
TATTTCCCCGACGATATTGGGGCAGCGTCTGAACATCGAGAAGTCCACTCTCAGTCGCAACCTTGATCGCATGCGTAAAAGCGATCTGATTGACGTTCGCGAACCCAGCTCCGGGCGATCCCTTGAACTGATGCCGACAAAGAAGGGCCACGAGCTTCTTCTCGAAATACTGCCACGCTGGGAGAGCGCCGAAGCAGCGACCCGTGAACTGCTTGGCGAAGATGAATCCAGCAATATCACCGAGGCGGTGGATCAGGCCCGGGCGAAACTTCTCAAGGAATAAATCGATCACTTTTTTAGATCTAAAGTTGTATATACAACTAAACCGGCAAAACAGAACCAGATAAAGGGAAAAACCAATATGAAAAAAACAGCACTAATAATCGGAGCCACAGGCAAAACGGGCATGCCTGTCGTAGAACAAGCCATCGCGGCCGGACTCAAGGTTCGCGCCGTCATTCGGCGGGAAGGCGATCGATCCGAGCGCCTCCGGCGTGCCGGGGCCGAGACCGTCTTCGGCGATGTCCATGACATGAAGTCGGTTCGTGAACTCGTCGAGGGAGTGGGCCGGATCTACTTTGCCTACCCGCCACAACTCGATCGCCTGGTGGAGGCGACGGCAAATCTTTCATTGGCGTCGAGTTCGGCGGGAGTGGAAGCGATTGTGAACATGTCTCAGATCACGGCACGGGAGAGCGCCCGAAGTCCCTTGTCTCATCAGCACTGGCTCTCTGAGCATATTTTTGATCATTCGGAAATGTGCGCGATTCACATTCGGCCCACGTTTTTTGCGGAGAACTTTCTTCTCTTCAATGCGGCAGGGATTGCTTCAGAGGGGAAGATGTATTTGCCCTACGGAACCCGTGGGCAGGCACCGATCGCTGCGAACGACATCGCCAGAGTAGTGGTGCAGTTGCTTCTTGATCCTGAAGCATACCGTGGAGAACGCCTCCAGCTCACCGGGCCGGAGCGGTTTACGATCCCGGAGATCGCCGATGTCATTGGCATCGAGATTGGGTCCCCGGTGGAATACGTTAGTCTGCCTGAAGCCCGGTGGAAAGATATCCTCGTGAATCAAGTAGGTCTGCCTGAGTTCCTGGCCAGTCACCTCTACTACGTGGCGCAAGATCATCAGGAAGGTTACTTCGACAAAGTCACTGATACGGTGGAGGAAATCACGGGAACGCCTGCCCAGGAGTTCAAGGAGTTTGTCCGGGAACACCGGCGAAATTTCCTCGGAGAAGAAGCCGTCTTTCTGGGCGTGTAGTGTGGGGAGACGACAATCAAGTGTGTTGATCGAGCCTCGCCGGGAAACTGGCGGGGCCTTCTTTTTTTGGCAAATAGGAGTCAGTCGGCGCTTTTTGATGAAACTCGCCCCGACAGGTGCAGGATGATGGCGTGTAGAGCCGTGAATAAGGACGCAGCCAACGACGGCTTTACTTGGATTATGCCCTTATAGTGTTCCCTGATTTCCTTGAAAACTATCGGCGTCCCGATTGATTCATTTAGATGAATTACAAAATTACAGCGTGCGTCCTGTTGGTCGTGAACTTCGCCCTGGAAGGCCGGGCGGCGGATGAAGGTGCGCCTGATACCGGAAATTGGTGGTCAGTTCAGCCCTTGCACACTCCGGCGATTCCCGAAGCGGCAGAGGCGGATCGTGGCTGGGTGCGCAACGATGTGGATCGCTTTATCGCGGCGATGCTGCGTCAGAAAAAACTGTCACCATCGTCCGAAGCGGAGCCACGGGTTCTATGCCGACGCCTATACTTCGACCTCACTGGACTGCCACCGACGCCGGAACAAATGCAGATCTATCTGAAGGCTGCTGAAAAAGATCCCGACGCGGCCTTCGAGAAGCTCGTTGATCAATTACTGGCCAGCGAGGCTTACGGCGAAAAATGGGCGCGTCACTGGCTCGACATCGCGCACTACGCTGACACTCACGGATTCGAGCGTGACAAGTTGCGCGAGAACGCCTGGCGCTATCGGGACTATGTGATTCGCTCGTTCAATTCAGACAAACCCTACGATCAGTTTCTTCGCGAGCAGATCGCGGGCGATGCTTTGGATCCTGATGATCACGACTCAGTAGTGGCTACCGGTTTTCTTGCGGCGGGTCCCTGGGATTACGTTGGACAGGTGGAAACTAAGAGTGACGTATTGCGGCGCTCGGCGCGGACGCTGGACCTCGACGATATGGTCACTCAGGTGATGACGGCGAGCACGGCGATGACAGTCAACTGTGCGCGTTGTCACGATCACAAAATCGATCCAATCTCGCAGAAGGAATACTATCAGCTGGTATCGATTTTTGCCGGCCTGAAGCGCGATGACCGGGTCATCAGCGAAGGCGCTGTGCAACGCTTCGAAGGGGAGAAGGCGGAGATTGAAGAGGAGTTGCAGCGGGTCGAATTCGCCATCAACGAGATTCGCGGCAAACCGATCGACCTCGCGGATATTGTCGGGGGTGGCAATGGACTTGGTTCGGGGAAGCGCCGTCTTGGAATCGATGTTCGCAATGGTGCCGTGCAGGAACGGGAATTTGGTCAACTCGGAAACGTTAAGGTCAATACGTTCAAGTCCTGCCAGTCCTACGATTTTATCGATGGCGTGGTCGTTCCCGATGGCGGGGAAAATGCGCAGGCGCAAATCCCCATCACATCGACTGGCGTGACCGTGAGCGGTGTTGCGGATACCTCTGGAGAGGTTTGGGACACGATTCGCAACGGGCCGGTGGCGAGTCAATATTCGACCGAGTTGGATGGCGTTGATTATTTTTCAAGCGAGCATTCGATGCTTGGATTGCACGCCAATGGCGGAATCACCTTTGATCTGGAGGCGATTCGCGCGGCTTCAAATTTGGGTGAAACGAAATTCACCGCGGTGGCGGGTTACGGAGGTAAAGAGGGCGCGCTGGCGGCGGAATACTACGTCTATCTTGACGGCAAACTGCAGGCCGACGGACCGCTCAACCGAAAGGGCGGCGGAGTGAAGATAGCTATCGATATCCCGGGGTCGGTTCGTTTCCTGACTTTGCTGTCAACGGATGGGGGCAATGGAATCAGTCATGATCAGGTGTTTTTCGGCGATCCCCACTTGCAGGCCTCGATTCCTAAGCAAGCTGGCGAAGCGGAATTGAAACAGTTAACGCAACTCGATGCCGAACTCGAAGTTTTGCAGAAACGCCGTAAACAATTGGGGCCCCCACCGAATGTTTACGCGGTCGTTGCCGAAGAGGAACCGCCGTTGGTGCAGGTGCTGGACCGCGGTGATCCAGAGTCTCCGGGGGAGGTGGTCGGACCAGCCGCCCTGTCGTGGGTCGATGGGCAACTCTCTCCAATCATTGGTGACGCCAAAATGCCCGAGGGACAGCGGCGAGTTGCTCTGGCCGAATGGATCACGGATCCGAACAATCCCCTGACTCGCCGGGTGATCGTTAACCGGCTCTGGCATTGGCATTTCGGTCAGGGGCTGGTCACCACCCCGAGTGATTTTGGTCTCGGCGGAGACTCGCCGTCGCATCCACAATTGCTCGATTTTTTGGCGGAGGAATTGCTCAGCGAGAACTGGTCCCTCAAAGCGATTCATCGCCTGCTACTAACCAGTGCAACATGGCGACAGAGTTCGATTTGGCGCGAGGCTCCGGCTGCCGTCGATGCGGAGAATCAATACCTGTGGCGAATGAACTCGCGTCGTTTATTGGCGGAGGAGGTTCGCGATACTGTGTTGAGTGTCAGTGGCTGCCTTAACCGCGAAGCTTTCGGTCCCGGCTTTCGCGACTTTGATTACAAGGAGGCTTACGCGCCGATCTATACTTACAGGACCGCCGACTCACCCGAATTTTGGCGGCGCAGCATTTACCGCTTCGTAGTGAGGACCACGCCCAACGTTTTCATGAATGCTCTCGACTGTCCCGACCCCGCCAACCTGACCCCAAAGCGGCTGACCACCACTACCGCCTTGCAGTCACTGGCGCTCTACAACAATGACTTCATGTTGCGTCAGGCGCGTTATCTGGCCGAAAGACTGGAAGCGGAAGCCGGTGAAAGCACCGATGCCCGGATCACTCACGCTTTTCGCCTGACCCTGGGGCGCGACCCGGGTGCCGAAGAAATGTCCGGTGCCAAATCGCTCGTTGCTGAAACCGGGCTTTTTGCTTTCTGCCGCTCGCTACTCAATTCCAGCGAGTTCGTTTACCTCGACTGATGTAAGGATGTCCCATTATTCCGACAAAACTCGATCTGTGCTTTCGCGACGCGACCTTCTGTGGAAAACGGGGGGCGGTCTTGGCGGAGTCGCGCTGTCGGCTATGCTCGGGGGAAAAGCGGGTGCCACCTCCCTATCCGAATCAGGCGGTCTCCACCATGCACCTCGCGCCAAACGGGTGATTCAGATTTTCTGTCCCGGAGGGCTCAGCCATATCGACACGTTCGACCACAAGCCCGAACTCGAGAAACGCGCCGGCACTCCCTTTGATCCCGGCGGCAAGTTGCAGTTCTTTGCTTCCAAGCCGGGGTCCTGCATGCCGAGCCAATGGAAGTTTCGTCAGCACGGCGAATCGGGCCTGTGGATGTCCGACTTGTTGCCAAACCTGGCGACTTGCATCGACGACATGGCGTTTATCTATTCGATGCACAGCAAGACGGCGCTACACGGACCGGGCTGTTTCTTCATGAACACTGGCTTCACCCTGCCGGGATTTCCGAGTATGGGATCGTGGGTAACTTACGGGCTTGGTTCGGAGAGTGAAAATTTGCCAAGCTTCGTGGTATTGCCGGATCCAAGGGGATTGCCGCCGGGCGGTCCCATCAACTGGGGGGCTGGATTTCTCCCTGCCGTGCATCAGGGAACGACGATGTCGGTGCAAGCGGGCGAGGCACCACTCTCCGATCTGTTTCCACCGAAAGACTTTGCCGGAGTGGATCGAAAAAGCGATCGGGCAGGCCTCGATTTTCTGCGCACACTCAACCAAAAGCACCGCGATCAGCGAGCCGGAAACTCCGAACTCGATGCCCGTATCGCTGCCTATGAAATGGCGGCCCGCCTTCAGCTCAGCGCTCCGGAAGCAACCGACTTGAAAGGCGAGTCGGCGGCAATTCAAAAACTTTATGCGCTCGACGATGCGGACATCGGCCCCTTCGGTCGCCAATGCCTCTTGGCCCGGCGACTCGTTGAACGCGGGACACGCTTTGTGCAAATTTTCTGTGGAGCTGAGAATACCACGGCCCGCGAGATTCGACCCAATTGGGACAGCCACGAAGACCTGCCTCGCGATCACGGATACTGGGGCAGAGTCCTCGACGTTGGCGCAGCAGCTTTGCTGAAGGATCTGAAATCGAGAGGCATGCTCGACGATACCCTGGTGATCTGCTCCACCGAGTTCGGTCGCCAGCCAGCGGCGCAACTGAAAGGCAAAGGCGAGACGCAGACCAAAGGCCGCGACCACAATGCGGGCGCTTTTACGGCGTGGATGGCCGGGGGTGGCATCAAGGGCGGAGTCGGTTACGGCGCGACCGATGAACTGGGGTGGAAGGCAGCGGACAGGGGGAAATATTGTTACGACCTTCATGCTACCGCTCTGCATCTGCTCGGCATCGATCATGAGCGATTGACCTATTACAACAACGGCATCGAGCGACGGCTAACCGACGTACACGGCAAGGTGATCAGTCCGTTGCTGGCGTGATCCGATCGCGAGCCATTTTTTTTGGTTCGATAGAGGTCAATGCATGGGGAGGGTAAGATTCACACTAGAATCCAGTTGGGCTTTCGGGGGCAGGCGACCTCTATTGGCAAACGCTCTGTCACGAAGCCCTGCCAAGACAAGGCTCCTCAAAGCCTTCGCATCCTCCGTCTCCTTTTCCTCACCTTACCGACCCGCAGGCTCACTCTTCAGCAGTGGCTCCACAAATTCCAGTGTGCTGCTGACCACCGAATCCAGCGTATCCTGACTCGTCCGATTTCCCCAATAAAACCCGTGATTTTCCCCGGGGTATCTTTCCACCGCAATCGTCTTCCCGGCCCGTTCAATGGCGGGGAAGACGAGTTCGAAATTGATTCCCTTTAATGGATGTGTGTCACCGTGATGAATCAGGATGGGACAGGAAATGGAGACGATCTTTTCTTCGGTGGCTTGTCGCCGCTCGTCGGTGTAGAGCGACTCGAAATCCTTCATCGAAGATTCGCGATTTGCGATCCCCGTCATCACACCGGTAAAGAGCACGCTGGCAGGCTCACCGGCGACGACGGCGAGGGGAGCTGCTTCCTTTTCGCCAGCCAGTTCGAGGGCAATGCTGCCTCCACCACTTCCACCAAAAACGACGACGCTTTGCGGATCCACTTCGGGTAGCATTTTCACTGCCTGCACCATGGCGATGGCATCGAGAATGGGACCTCGTGAAAGTGGTTCCTCGCCGTAGGTTCGAAACGTCGCAGAAACGGTGACGTATCCGGCGGCGAGAAATCTGGTTTGAGTGGGGTTCGATCTCGCGCTTTCCAGGACTTCGCGGGGCTTGCGCTGGCCCAGTCCTCCGTGGAAAAATACGATCGCAGGGAGGGGCCGGTTTGCTTTGGGGACACGGTAGGCCACTTCGATTTGATTCCCGTCGGATGCGGTTGCGGTGAGCGTTCGGACAGGGCTGTCGTCTTCGGAAATCGCGATCGGTGCGACTGTCGCGGTTTCGTCGGAGCCGTCGCCTCTCGTTGGGGCGTCTCGCGTTCCGGCTCGAGCCTGGATGGCCTTTTTCAGGTAGGCGCTCTCCTCTTCGCTCAAGATCCGGCCGCTCTTCATTTTCTGGCGCAGAGATTTCGCACGGTCCCAGTCGATATCGCTGGCGATAGTGGTCGATAGAAGAGCCCATGACATGGCGAGGGCGAGGGATGGCAGGGGGAACTTGATTGGCTTCATCGCGTTCGGTTGGTGGATTATTGTTTTGAGATTGTTTTCTTCCTATGTAACAAACTACAAGTAAAATGGTTGCGATGTTTTTTACTACTCTTAATAGCACTGAAGGGGGAGGTAAGTGTTCCTCAATGCCCCGTCCCGGGAACACCGCTCAGAGTTTTGAAGAAGATGGCGGCGAGGAAGCCAAGCAGGGTCGCGAATCCGATAATCGAGCCGCCTTTCAGATAGGCTTCAGGCAACATCGTTTGGGCGATCATCGTGAGCATGGCGCCCGCAGCGATGCCCTGAACAAGCGAGTAGAGAACCGGAGGCGCTCCGGCGAAAAAGACGACTCCGAGGGCTGCGCCGATGCCGGTCAGCAGCATCAGGGTCGTCCACATCAGCAGAATGCGGGCGAAGGGCATGCCCTGCTGTCTCATCCCCACGGAACTGGATAAGGCTTCGGGATAGTTCGAGAGGAACAGGCCGGCCATCAGCGAGAGGCTGACCATTCCCTGGTTGGCAATGCTGGCACCGATGACGAGGGATTCGGGAATGCCGTCGAGCAGGATGCCGAGCCAGATCGCGATGGGAGCACCCCGGTGTTGCTGGATTTCGCGCGTCATCGCAGCGGCCGAAGGAAGCAGCTTGTGATGTCTGCGGCTACCGAGTGCCTGGGAAATCCACCGGGCCGTTTTGTCCGTGTCGAAGCGATGTTTCTTTTGCAGATACTCCGAGAGGGTTTCCTGCCTGATGAATTCTTCGACGGCTGCGGCGAAGGCGGGGGAGCGATTCATCAGCGCGTCGAAGTGTCGCCGCAGCAGAACACGGACGGTAACATCGGAAGAGGCCACCGCCGTGACGCTGTGTTTTGAACCCGTGAGAAAGGAGAGGGCTCCGAACTCGTCGCAGGCATCGATGCGGAGAGGATGCCTTTCGGGTTTGTTCGGATCGAGCAGAACGACTTGGCCGGCTTCGAGAATGTGAAGACGATCTGCCGGTTCGCCTGGATGGAAAAAGGTATATCCCCGGGCTTGGGTTTTGGTGAAGCAGCAATTCGCGAGAAACTCGATGTCCTCTTCCGGCAAGCCGTGAAAAATCGGGATGCGGCTGATTTGTTCCAGAACCTCCCTCAGATCCGGTTCTTCGACTTGCGAATGCACGGCAGAGGGAACCGCCCTTCCGGCATGAACCTCCTCGACCGCATCCACCCTCCAGGCTTTGATCGATTCTTCCGGAAGCCCGTGGCGTTCCTTGAGGTAGTGGCTGGTGTCGTCACTCTCCAGAAAGGAAGCGATGCACTTTTGGATGAGTTCACTCTCTGTTACGATTCGTTCGAATTTGGAGCGTGGAAGAACGAGAACGCTGCCGTCGGTATGAGCCTTGGCAACGGTGGCGTGGGGCGCCCCGGTTAGAAAGGCCTGGTGGCCAAAGCAGTCATTCTTTCGGATGCGGATCAGCAGCCTGAGATCGTCGCTCGGATCGAGTAGATCGATTTCGCCGTCCTCGACAAGGTAGAGGCATCCGCTGTCGTCTCCCTCTTCGAAAAGAACGCTGCCCTCTTTTACGCGATGGCTGCTGGCCGCACTGGCGAGCCGGACGATCTCTTCTTTCGGTAGATCGGAGAAAATGTCGAGCCGCCGCAGCCGGGTGAGCGACGAACGAAAACGTTGGGCTTCTTTAAGTCGGAGGTGAAAAATAGTGGTGGAGACTTTCCGGAGGAATCCTCCGTGCCGATTGACGATCTGATCGAGAATCACGAACAGGATGCCGCCGGTGATGCATCCGGCGGCGAGCCAATAGAAGTGACCTTTGGCGAGTGCCGGGCCCGCGAGATCAATCGTCAGCGCCGCGAGCAACGCGCCTCCACCAAAGGCCATCAGGAAGGCGATGACCCGATCAGTCGGTCGCCAGAAGGCCGAGGTCAGAGTTCCGAGAGGGAGGGAACAGGCGCTGATCAACCCCATGAGGAAGGCTGTGGTCAGGGTCGCGTTCATAAACTATCATGCGTCTTCGTTGATACAATTTTCAAGTAATAATCGCGAAACGGGACGCTGGCCGGTTCGTGGGAGCGTTGTGTCACTGACGCTTTGCAGGTCAGTTTCTTCCAGTCCGGGGGACTTCCATCCGTTCACACAAAAATCCCATCCCGGTCGCCAGATGGCCAGGATGGGAGCAGTCAGGCTGACGCCCGGGAAGTTTCAGAAGGAATCAGGTGTCGAGATCGAACCGATCCAGATTCATCACCTTAGTCCAGGCCGCCACGAAATCGGTGACGAACTTCTTCTCTCCATCGGCACTACCATAGACTTCGGCAATGGCGCGGAGTTGGGAGTTGGAACCGAAGACCAGGTCAACCGAGGTAGCAGTCCATTTCAGATCGCCGCTTTCGCGGTCGCGACCTTCGTAGAAGTGCTCACACATTGGTGACACCGTCCACTCGGTGCTCATGTCGAGCAGGTTGGTGAAGAAGGCGTTGTTGAGCGAGCCGCGCTGCTCGGTCAGGACGCCGAGATCAGGGTGTCCGACGTTGGTGTCGAGCACACGCATGCCGCCGATGAGGGCGGTCATTTCCGGGGCGGTCAGGGTGAGCAACTGGGCGCGGTTGATGAGGTTTTCCGGAGCCGGGCGATCCAGCTCATGACCGAGGAAGTTCCGGAAGCCGTCGGTCTTCGGTTCGAGATAGCCGACGGAGTTGACTTCGGTCATTTCCTGCGTCGCATCGGCGCGTCCGGGAGCGAAGGGGACCTGAACGTCATGGCCGGCCTCTTTCGCGGCGGCTTCGACGGCGGCAGATCCGCCGAGCACGATGAGGTCGGCCAGTGACACTTTCTTGTCACCGGACTGAGCACTGTTGAACTCCTCCTGAATGGTCTCGAGTGTTTCCAATACTTTCGCGAGTTGCTTCGGATTGTTCACTTCCCAGTCTTTCTGCGGAGCGAGACGGATGCGGGCTCCGTTGGCACCGCCGCGCAGATCGGAGCCGCGGAAGGTGGAAGCCGAAGCCCATGCGGTGGAGACCAGCTGTGGAATGGTCAGGTCGGAGTTGAGGATCGTCTCTTTGAGAGTGGCGATGTCGGCGTCGGTGACCAGTTCGTAATCGACTGCTGGAACGGGATCCTGCCAGATGAGTTCTTCAGCGGGCACGTCTTTGCCGAGGTAGCGGGAGGCGGGACCCATATCGCGGTGGGTCAGTTTGTACCACGCTTTCGCGAAGGCCTGCTCAAACTGCTTCGGGTTTTCGAAGAAGCGTTTCGAGATCTTCCCATATTCCGGATCCTCCTTCAGGGCGAGGTCGGTCGTGAACATGATCGGAGCGTGGCCCTTCTTGGGATCGTGGGCATCGGGCACGGTCCCCTGACCGGCTCCGTCTTTGGGGATCCACTGCTGGGCACCGGCCGGGCTCTTGGTCAGTTCCCAGTCGTAGGCAAACATGTTGGAGAAATACATGTGCGACCAACGCGCCGGAGCACTGGTCCAGGCGCCTTCGAGGCCGCTGGTAATGGTGTCACCGGCGTTGCCAGTTCCGTATGAGTTGATCCATCCGAATCCTTGAGCCTCGAGAGGGGCCGACTCGGGATCGGGGCCGACATTACCGTCCGGGCTCGCGGCTCCGTGTGCTTTACCGAAGGTGTGACCGCCGGCGATGAGGGCGACAGTTTCTTCATCGTTCATCGCCATGCGGGCGAAGGTTTCCCGAATGTCTTTGGCGGCAGCGAGCGGATCGGCTTTGCCGTTGGGGCCTTCGGGATTCACGTAGATGAGTCCCATTTGCACGGCGGCGAGAGGGTTTTCCAAATCGCGATCATCGCTGTAGCGCTTGTCACCGAGCCATTTGGATTCGGGTCCCCAGTAGATGTCCTGCTGCGGTTCCCAGACGTCGGCACGGCCTCCGGCGAATCCAAACGTTTGAAAGCCCATCGATTCGAGAGCGACGTTGCCAGTCAGGATCATGAGATCGGCCCAGGAGATTTTCTGACCGTACTTCTGCTTGATGGGCCAGAGCAGACGACGCGCCTTGTCCAGGTTGCCATTGTCGGGCCAGCTGTTCAAAGGAGCGAAGCGCTGAGTGCCATCGGAGGCACCGCCACGTCCGTCGGTGACACGATAGGTTCCGGCACTGTGCCAGGCCATCCGGATGAAGAAGGGCCCATAGTTCCCGTAGTCGGCCGGCCACCAGTCCTGCGAAGTGGTCATCAAATCCCCGAGGTCACTCTTGAGAGCGTCGAGGTCGAGTTTGGAAAACTCTTCCGCGTAGTCGAAAGCCTCTCCCACCGGATTACCCTTCGCAGAGTTCTGGTGGAGAATATCGAGATTCAACTGGTTCGGCCACCAGTCGCGGTTGGAGAGTGCACTGGCAGCTGTGTTGCGGTAGGGGCCGGCGGGTTGAGCACCCATTACCGGGCATTGGCTAATATCGTTCATGGGTTTTTCAGAGTTGGTTAGGGGCTTGGTTTCCTGAGCTGACACCCAGGCGAAGGCAGTGAGCAGCCATGTGGTAAGAATGAATAGGGGGAGTTGTTTTTTCATTAGCTTATTGGTTTTTTGGATTATCAGTTTTTTTGAGCGAATTGGGAAGGTTCTTTTTCAGGCCTCTGTGGTGTTCAAACATTAAGATAATGGCGGGGTAACCCCCATGCATCCAATGCATTAACGAAATCCTTGCTATGCCATCAGCGCATGGTTACGATTGCCGATGAGGAACGGGATCGAATTCCAGCAACTTGAGCAGTTTGTTGCAGTGGCGAGGGCAGGGAACTTCACGCGAGCGGCCGAGGAGTTAAATCTTTCCCAGCCTGCGTTGAGCCGCGCGATCCAGAAACTCGAGAATGTGCTGGGTGAGCCGTTGTTTGAGCGAAAGCCGCGCGAAGTGGTTCTCACCGATTTGGGCGAGCTTCTTCTGGAACGTGCGAAGGCAATTCTGCAACTGGTTGAGAACACCTTTTCCGAGCTCTCCGAAGCGGGTCGGCACGGCCGGATTCGTCTGGGGGCAATTCCAACGATCGCTCCTTATTTTCTCCCCGGCTTATTGAGGAGTTTCGCCGATCAACATCCCGATATCTCTGTCGTGGTCCAGGAGGACACTACTGAGAATCTGATCCGCCGTTGCAGCCACGGTGAAATTGATCTCGTGATTCTTGCGTTGCCGATCATCGCCAAGTACCTCGAGATCGAACCGCTCTTCGAGGAAGAACTTTTACTCGTCGTTCCCGAGAGTCATGCCTTGGCATCCTGCGACGAGATTACGGCAGAGGCGGTCGATGACTGCCCGTTTGTGATGTTAAACGAGGCACATTGTCTCTCGGATAATATTGAGTCCTATTGCAGACAGCAGTCAGTGCAGCCTGTCACAGTCGAGCGCATCAGCCAACTGGCAACGGTTCAGGAACTCGTCGCGCTGGGCCACGGGGTTTCCATTATCCCTGAGATGGCGCGCTGTCTCGACGAGAGTGATCGGCGGGTCTATCGCTCGTTCACCGATGAGAAGCCAACCCGAACGATCGCGATGATGTGGAATCCCTATCGCTACCAGAGCAAGTGGGTTCAAGCGTTGAGGGAACACCTGCGTGATGGTGATGAGGTGGAAAGCTGATTGAAGGTTATGGCGGACGGGCCATGGTTTCTGTCATCCACATTTTTCTGATGCGGCCCCGAAATCGCTACTCGCCACTTCTCCAGACTTTATGATCGTGAAAGTTTTGTTGCCTTTGATTCTTGCGTTCATCATGTTCTCGCTCGGCCTGGGACTGAGGGGCGCCGACTTTGCGCGAGTAATCAAGTTTCCAAAGGCTTTCGGGATCGGGCTCTTCAATCAGTTGCTACTGCTTCCCCTGATTGCCTTCGGCATTGCATTGATGTTCAAACCGGCACCGGAACTCGCTGTCGGGATCATGATTCTCGCCCTTTGCCCCGGAGGGGTGACTTCCAATGTCCTGACCTGGATCGCTCATGGAAACACGCCGCTGTCGATATCCATGACTGCGATTGTCAGTTTGATATCGATTGTCACCGTGCCGTTGCTGGTGGCACTGAGTGTGACTCACTTCATGGGGGTGGATGGGCCTGAAGTTGATGTCACCAAGCTCGGGTTGCAGATGTTCCTGATCACGGCGGTGCCGGTCGGTCTGGGGATGTTGCTCACGAAGATCTCCCCGGGATTGGTGGATCGAGTCGGGAAGGGCATTTCCCGTGTTGCTTTGGTGCTTTTCGTCTTGATGATCGTCGCGGCGCTCGCTAAGAACTGGGAAGTCTTTTCCAGCAATCTCCCGAACCTGGGGCCGGCGTTGATCCTGCTGAATATCATCCTCCTGGCGGTAGGGTTTCTCTCAGCCAAAGTCGTCCGACTCGGCGAAAGAGAAGCGAGTACGATCGCTATCGAATCGGGAATTCAGAATGGCACACTCGCCATTGCGGTGGGGGCTTTGATCGCATCCTCCGATACAGAGACTCTGCCGCCGACAACTGTTCCGGCAGCGGTCTACGGTATTACAATGTATTTGGTTTCTGTGCCCTTCGTGATTTGGCGTCGTCGTCTCCACCCGGTAGGCAAGGCGGAAGTGGAAAACTGATTTCTCCGGAGGTGCCCTTGATTCTCCTTTCCGGAGGCCACCCCGCACATCCGCCAATAGGCGTGAATTGCGGTTCCGATAAGGTGTTGTGTTTCATGATGATCCGCTTGTCATTGCTTGTGCTGACTCTCAGTGCGCCGCTTTTTGGTGCAGATGGTGGAGTGCTCACGTTCGAGCGAGATGTGAGGCCCATTTTCAAAGCCCAGTGCTTCCAGTGCCATGGCGAGGAAAAGGAGCTGAAGGCCGGGCTCGATTTGCGCTTGGTGAAATTGATGACGAAGGGCTCGGAAAATGGTGCAGTTCTCGTCCCCGGAAAGAGTGCGCAGAGTCTCATCTTCGAGCACACGATGAGTGGCGAGATGCCGCCGAAAGAGGAACTCCGGCTCTCGAAGGAAGACGCTCAGATCATCGGCCGGTGGATCGATGGGGGCGCGAAGACTGCTGATGCGGAACCGACGATTCTGCCGGAGCCCGGTGAATTGATCATCACCGATGCGGAGCGGAATCACTGGTCGTTTCGCCCGATTCAGAAACCGAAAAAGGGAGACGATATCGACTTTTTCCTGAAACGAAAGCTGACGGAAAAGGGCCTCACTTGTTCGCCAATGGCGGATGGGCCGACTTTGATCAGACGCGCGACGTTTGATCTGATCGGATTGCCTCCGACGAGAGAAGAGGTGGCCGCTTTTGAAAGCGCCTTTCAAGCCGATCCCGAGGCAGCCTTTGCCGCGCTTGTTGATCGTCTACTGGAGTCTCCCCACTATGGCGAACGCTGGGGGCGTCACTGGCTCGATGTCGCGGGCTATGCCGATAGCGAGGGATACAACGACCGCGATGTCGAGCGGGTCGATGCGTGGCGCTACCGGGACTACGTGATCGCTTCGCTGAATAAGGATAAGCCGTGGGACGAATTCATCCGCGAACAATTGGCCGGAGATGAATTGGCGAAGGCAACCCACTACAATGCATCGGACTTGGCCAATGCCTCTGACGAAGTGTTGGAAAAGATGACGGCGACCGGGTTTGTCCGCATGGCTCCTGACGGCACCTATGCAGGGTCTGCGGATGCCGAACTCGCGCAGAAAGAAGTCATCACCGAGACCATCAAGATCGTGTCATCCTCCTTGCTCGGACTCACGGTTGGTTGTGCAGAGTGTCATCATCATCGGTTTGATCCGATTCCGCAGGAGGACTTCTACCGGATGCGGGCGATTTTTGCTCCGGTCTATAATACAGAGAAGTGGCTCGGTCCACGCTCGCGACGGGTATCGAAGTGGGAGCCGGGTGAAAAGGAGAAGGCTGATGAACTTGAGACGAAAGCAAAGGAGTGGGGAGTCAAATATCTCGCGGAAATGGAGCGCGTCGTAAAAGTGATTTTTGAGCGCGAGTTGAAGGGAATTCCGGAAGACAAGCGTGAATTCGCCCGGGAGGCCTACGAAACAGCGGAGAAAGAGCGGACGGAGGAACAAACGCTGTTTCTGACCGAGAAATATCCTGCGGTCAACGTCAAGCGCACCGTGTTGCATTTGTTTCTCGAAAAATATGAAGACGGTGATGAGTTGTCGAAGCTCTACAAGGAATACAACGAGAAGGTGGTGGAATTCAGGGGTGGTAAACCTACTCCTGACTATATCCGTGTTGCAGCAGAGATTCCCGGAACAGTTCCGCCGACGCATGTATTCCATCGGGGCGATTTGAATTCGCCTGAAGGTGAGCCGGTGCAGCCCGGCGGGTTCACCGTTCTGGCGAATGAAGCAGGCGGGAATTTGTTTCCCGAAAACAACAAAGAACTCCCCACGACCGGGCGCCGACTCGCCTACGCTCAGTATCTGACCTCGGGCGACCATCCGCTCGTCGCCCGCGTGCTGGTGAATCGTTTCTGGATGCATCATTTCGGAGAAGGCCTCGTCGATACGCCGGGCGAATTTGGAACTCGTAGTAAAGGTCCTTCTCATCCCGAGTTACTCGATTTTCTCGCTGCTGAATTTATGGAGAAAGGCTGGAGCTTGAATGCATTTCACCGACTCATCATGAATTCGGATGCCTACAGGCAGTCGTCGATCCGGACTCAGCAGGGCGAAGACATCGACCCTGACAATCGGCTGCTTTGGAGAATGCCGGTGCGACGTCTCGAAGCCGAAACCCTCCGCGATGCGATTCTCGCAGTGAACGGTCGGCTCAAGACTGATCTCTTTGGCGAACCACTTGGCGTGAAAGAGGACGATGGCGGGCTGTTCTCCGTTGCTGGTGGCGTCGTCTCGGAAGACGGCAAAGAGCTGCGCCGCTCCATTTACATTCAACAACGCCGAACCCAACCCGTCACGATGTTGGAGGCCTTCGATGCGCCGCAGATGGAGCCGAACTGCGAGTTGCGCCAAAGCTCGACCGTCGCTACCCAATCGCTCGCGATGATGAACAGCACCTTCATACTTCGCGAAACTACCGAATTCGCGAAGCGCGTTCTCGCAGACGCGGGTGAAAAGGCGGATGATGCAACACTTGTAAAGGGCGCCTGGAGCTTTGCTTTTGCAGCGGATCCATCGGCTGAAGAGACAAGTCAGCTGACCGGGTTTCTGAATGCACAGCGTACGATTTTTGAGAAAGAGAAAGACTCCACAGAAAAGGCGCTCGCTACGTTGTGCCAGGTGCTTCTCGAAACGAATGCCTTCCTTTATGTGGACTAGTCACACAGCTGGACGAATACACGACCGGAACCACCACATTCTTGTGGTGGGCGAGCACCTCGCCAGTGCCTCTCGTTTGATCTGCGAGGGGCAGGAATGTCCCTCCTCCGCTCTGTTGCCGAAAACCTCTTCTGCCAGCACCCCGTCATGAGCCAATCGACACGCCGTCATTTCCTTGCCAAGAACGCATTCGGGATTTCCTCCCTCGGGCTCGCCTCGGTCATGCGGAGCGAGAATCTGTTCGCCGCTCCCGAGAAGCCGTCTTTCGAGAAAACGATTCACGATTTACTTTCTAAGCCCGCCCTCGCGTCGCCCAAAGCGGATGCGATGATCTCGATTTTTTGTGGGGGCGGACCCAGCCACATCGATTTGTTCGATCCGAAACCTGAGTTGAAAAAGTGGGATGGAAAACAGATTCCGCCGCGCGACATCAAATACGATAACGCAGGACAAGCCAGTTCCGTCGTGATGGCTTCACCATGGGAGTTCGAGAAGTGCGGCCAGTCAGGAATTGAGCTCAACACAGCGCTACTCCCTGAGCTAGGAGGGATTGCCGACGAGATCACCCTCGTCCGGTCCATGCACCTGCCGGAGATCCGCAATCACGGAGCCGGAATGCGTGCGCTGACGAGTGGACGTGGACTCGCCGGTCACCCTTCGCTCGGCAGTTGGATCACCTACGGACTCGGCGCAGAGTCGCAAAACTTGCCTGCCTTCGTTGCGATTGTACTTCGCAAGAATCCGCCCGGCTCTCCCTATTGGGATTCGAGGCATTTGCCCTCGATCTATCAGGGGACCATCATGCGCGAGACCGAGCCGCGCATTGCCAACCTTCGACCGCCCAAACATCTGCAAGGCGCCGCACAGAAGAATCAACTCGATCTCCTGGACTCGTTGAACCGCGAGCATTTGGCCAACCGTCCCGGGGAAGACGATCTTGCCGCTCGCATTTCCAGCTATCAACTGGCAGCAAGAATGCAGACAGAAGCCAGTGACGCGCTTGATTTGACAAAGGAGTCCGCAGCCACCAGGGCCCTTTACGGAGTCGACGACACGGCTACCAAACAGATGGGGGAAGCCTGTCTTCTCGCCCGGCGGCTCGTCGAGCGTGGTGTTCGTTTCGTGCAGATCTGGGACTACGCCTGGGACATGCATCAGGAGCTGGAGAAAAACCTTCCGATTCGTTGTGCCGGGACGGACAAGCCCTCGGCCGGACTCGTCAAAGATCTGAAAGCCCGCGGGTTGCTCGACTCCACCATTGTTCAGTGGGGTGGGGAAATGGGGCGACTACCAGTCATTCAGGATCGCGGGAAAGGACTGGCGCCGGGGCGCGATCACAATACCGAGGGATTTAGTATTTGGATGGCCGGCGGCGGAGTAAAGAAGGGGCACGTCCACGGAGCCACCGATGAGTTTGGTCACCGCGCTATTGAGGGAGTTGTCACGCAGCATGATTTTCATGCGACTCTATTGCATCAGTTCGGGCTCGATGCGGACTCACTCAACTTTGAAGCCGGCGGCGAAAAAGTTGCTCTGGTTGAGCCGGGGCAGGGGGAAGTGGTGGATGGGATCTTGGGGTGATCCTCCGACTCTACCCGAGTGCCTTCAGTTTTTTCTGCAACTTCTTTGCATTCTTGAGGAGATTCTTTGCCGCTCTGAGGCCGCCTCGCTTTCTCGCTTGCTGGGCCTTCTTTTTCAGCTTCTTGATCTTCTTTTTCAGGCTGTTTTTCACAGCCGTGAAATCGAGCGGGGCGGAATTGGTAGTAGCTACCGAGGAAGTTGCTGGAGGAGAGAACTGGAGCGTAATGGTCGCGCTGGAATTTATCACTGTCCAAACGTAAGGCCCTCCTTCGACGTCGACAAATAAGTCGGCGAAAGTGGTCCCGGGAAATGTCAGGGTGGTATTGATCGGCGAATTCGCTACATAATCATCGTCGAGTGTAAGAACTGAAATGGTAATCGAGAAATTATCGCCGGCGCCAATTCCGACATCTTTCAAGCTGCCGCCACCGCCTATATCAACCGATTCGACGAGATAATATTGGTTCACCAAGTGATCGCTTTGCCATGCCTTAATTGAACTTAAATTCGAATCAAAAAAGGTCTCACTCTCATAAAAATTTGTCCTATCTGGTGTTCCAGGATCTATTGACCCGGAAACCGTGAATACAACATCCGGCCCTACTTCCTGAGCGTAGATCGTGATCTGTGCGGCTGCGGGAATTGCAGAATATAGTATGCCAAAACAAGCGGCTGCGAGGAGGATTGCCCTCCTGACGGAGATCGGCTTCATTTCGATGAGTGCTCTTTTGAATGATCTATAACATAGGATTGACCGCTTCATAATCACTGTCGTTTTGAGCATAGGGTGATAGTGACTGGCGGCTCACCACTACAGCTTTTCGATATACTTCGGGGAAGTTCAAGGGGTAATTGGAAGAGCTGTTATCAGTGAATCAACTTTCCTCTCGATGATCAAGTCGAATTTGTAGGGATGAATATGTCCCTTGAGTGTTTCCAGGCATGGGATGGACAAGTTTTTAGAGGAATTCAGCACACATTTCACCGCCGTAATCTTCGCGTAACCGGCTTGCAACGTGGCCCGGTGATGTTCAACGTTGTCATTGCCCATGCGCCTACTCGTCGTCGAAGATCAGGAGAAGATTGCCGAATTCACCCGAAAGGGATTGGAAGAGAGCGGTTTTACCGTGGAGGTGTGTTTCGACGGAGACTCGGCTTTCGAACTCGCGACGACTCAGGAGTTTGATGCTCTGGTGCTCGACATTATGTTGCCGGGGCGTGACGGGCTGAGCATTCTGCGGGGACTGCGGGAGCGATCCATCGCGACACCGGTCATCTTGCTGACGGCTCGCAACGAACTGAACGAACGCATCGAGGGACTCAACCTCGGAGCCGACGACTACCTGACGAAGCCTTTCTACGTCGAGGAATTGGTGGCCCGGTTGCAGGCGTTGATTCGGCGCAGCGACGGGCAGTCCGGAAAAACCATTCTGCAGGTGGGCGATCTGTCCCTCGATATTGTGAAGCGGGAGGCCAACCGCGCCGGAACCTCCATCGAGCTCAGTGCACGCGAGTTCTCGTTGCTCGAGTATTTGATCCGCTCACCCGGCCGCGTTTTTTCGCGGTCACAGATCAGTCAGCATGTTTGGAATACCCACTTCGACACGGGGACGAACATGGTCGATGTGGCGGTCGCCCGGCTTCGTAAAAAACTTGATGAAGGCTTCAATGAACCTCTGATCGAGACCGTGCGTGGCGTTGGCTATCGTATGCGTGAGGTATGATGGCTCGTTCTTTCCGCTTTCAGATTGTGCTTTGGTCGGTACTCGTGTCGGGCGTTGTTCTGCTTTCTTTTGGCATGGTTGCCTGGTGGTCACTGAATCGGGACCGGCTTGAAAGTCTCGATGAATCCCTTACTGCTTTCGGGTTTCGTCATGCCACCCGCGTCAGTAGGAACGTCGATTCCAATAAGCTTGAGCTATCTCTCATCGAGCAATTTGGGGAAGATGCGGGTCAGACTCGGTTTGTTGCTTTGATCGACAAAAACGGAAAGGATGTTTTTCGATCACCCCGTGCCCCCGACAGCATGGATGCTTCAGATTTTCCGGGTGGAACTGTCCCTCTTGCCCCCCAACCGACCGCGACCAAGCCTCCGAAGCTGAATGCCCGGGATCAACCCGGGAAAGTCCGTGAGGTCATGGAGCCCAGGTTTTACACGGCTAGCCTGAACGATCACCAATACCGAATCGGAGTATTTTCCAATAGAGAGGTTCGACTGATTGTCGGTGCCGATCTGCAGGAATTAGAGGACGAAATCGGAGCACTGCGCCGGGCGTTTCTGCTCGCCCTTCCCGGTGCTCTCCTGCTTGTTGCCATCGGGGCCTGGTTGATCGCCAGGCGAGCCTTGCGACCTGTCCATGCCCTCGAGCGCAACATGAAGCACATCTCAGCGCAGGAGCTCAACAGTCGTCTTGAGGTTTCCCGTGCGGATAGTGAGTTCGCCGAAATCATCAAGCAATACAATGAAATGCTGGAGCGGCTGGAGCGTAGCTTTCATCAAGCGACTCGCTTCAGTGCCGATGCTTCGCATGAGCTCAAGACACCGCTGGCAATCATGCGGGGAACCCTGGAGCGGGCTCTTGCACAAGCGCAGGATCCCGGACAGCAGGCTGCCTGCTCGGATTTGCTCGAACAAACGGATCGGCAGAAGGCCATTCTCGAAAACCTCCTGCTGCTCTCCCGAGCTGATTCCGGGCACCTGATCCTGTCGAGCGAACCAGTCAATTTCAGTGAGGCTTTGGAAACGTGGCTCGAGGATGCCAGCTTTCTGGCAGAAGAGCGTGACATCAGCATCTCCAGCGAGGTGGCTCCAGGCCTCATGATCTCCGGCGATCTCACCCTGCTCCAGCAAGTCGCACACAACCTCTTCTCGAACGCGGTGAGACACAATGAGAACGGTGGCGAGATATCCTGTTCTTTGTATTCCGAGGATGCCCAGATCGTTTGGGAGGTCACTAACACGGGCCCACTCATTGCCGATGATGAGTCGGAGACAATTTTTGGTCGTTTCCAAAGGGGGAGTGCGACTCAAGGGAATGGCACTGGTCTCGGATTGAGTCTCGTCAAAGAAATCGTTTCGGCGCACGGCGGCTCGATCACGGCGACGTCCCGGAATGAGCGGAACTTGTTTCGTATCACCCTCCCAAACATTTCATCGGCGTAATGTTGAAGTCATGAATGTGTCATGAAGGCGTGGTTGGGTAGAGTATGCCCCATTCGTTTCTATCGAATTTCCTGCTCTTCGCCGCCTCAGTTTGTTTGTCCGGTCTGCACGCAGCGGATCAGCCGAATTTTCTCTTTCTGCTTTCCGACGACCAATCCTGGAACGGTCTTTCCTGCCAGATGCATCCGGACATTCCGGGATCAGCGAGCCGGATAGTTGAAACTCCGCACATTGCCAGTCTGGCGACAGAGGGCATGCGTTTTTCGGCTGCCTACTCTCCCGCACCGGTTTGTTCCCCGACGCGAATCAGTCTTCAGACAGGCAAGAGCCCGGCACAGCTTCACTGGACGAAAGCGGCCCCGACCATGGGGGGAAGTGACGGCTTCAAGCTCATTGCTCCTGCGATCAGCAAGAGCATTCCAGAAGAAGAGATCACCATCGGTGAAATTCTCCAACGCGCTGGTTATGCCACGGCACTCTATGGGAAGTGGCACCTGAATGGAGGTGGCCCCGACTATCACGGATACGACGAGAGTGATGGAGAAACCAGCAACGGCAGCGCTGCTCCCTTTGTCGAACCAAATCCAGTCGACATCTTCGGGATGGGCGAGCGTGCTGTCGACTTCATGGAGAAAAGTAAGAGCGCCGGTAAGCCATTCTTTATCACGTGCTACTACCACGCTCTTCACTATCCCCAGAACGCGACCAGGGCTCTGGTGGAGAAATACAAAGGGAAGCTCCCTAACGGAAACGACAAAGAGATTGGTCGCTCCGCGATTTCAGAGGATCTGGACCGGGGCGTCGGTGAGCTGCTTGAAAACCTCGATCGACTTGGCCTTCGCGAGAATACCTACGTTATCTACATGTCGGACAACGGCGGCGGAGTTCGAGGTCTTATGAAAGGGGGCAAAGGCGATGTCTGGGAGGCCGGGATTCGCGTCCCTCTGATTGTTCGTGGTCCGGGAATCGAGGCGAACTCCTGGTGTCATGAACGCGTCGTCGGCTACGATTTTTTCAACACTTTCTGTGAACTTGGACAGGTGAAGGAGAATATCCCGAAAGGGGTTGAGGGCGGATCGATTACTCACTTGTTTCGTGGCGAATCAGGTCCTGTGTCCCGGCCGTTTGAAGAGCTCGTGTTTCACTTCCCGCACTATCAGGGCGATTCTCCGCATACTGCGATTTACCTTGGGGATTACAAATTGATCCGGCACTACGAGGACGGTTCTTTGAATCTGTTCAACATCGCCGAGGACATCGGTGAGTCCCGCAATTTGGCGAGTCAAATGCCGGATCGGGCCGAGCAGATGGAGGGCCTTATGGACGCCTATCTCGAAACGGTGGACGCTCAACTGCCCACTCCAAACCCGGACTACGACCCAGACAATCCGCCGAGTATCAAGGGAGCCAACGACGCCAAGAGGGGTGGCAAAGGAAAGGGAGGAAAAGGTAAGGGGAAAGGCGGTAAGAAGCCGCGATCCTGACCCACCTCTTCACCAACTATTACGACCCCGTAATGATCCGGTCACATTGTTGAAATTATTCTGTGTTTTACTAAACCTGTCATGAAAACCAATTCTCCAAAAGTCATCCCGCTCACCATCGCTCTTGTGGTAATGGTGGCATCCCTTCTGCCGGTCGACACTGCCTTTCCACAGGACGTAAAGCCGCCCCAGGGAGAGCGAGGAAAAGGTAAAGGCAAAGGAGGGAAAGGCGGCCCCGGCGCGAGAGGTCCAAAAATCAACAAGCCGAAAATCGACGAGACAATTAGGGCGAACGTCTACGCCGACAACTGGTTCAAGCTCTACATCAATGGCAATCTTGTGGCAGTCGATTCCATTTCTTTCATTCCTCACAACGTTGTCTCCGTGGAGGTTTTGCCCCAGTACCCCATGACGATTGCCGTGATGGCAAAAGACAATGCCGATCCGATCACCGGGCTGGAATACGACAACACCAACCTCGGGGATGGTGGGTTCATTCTGAAATTCGGGGATGGCACGGTGACGGACGCCTCCTGGAAAGCGAAGAGCTACTTTCATGGCCCAATCGATCGGGATATGCAAAATCCCAGGACGCAGCACACTGCCATTCCCGATGATTGGTATGCAGTCGAGTTTGACGACAGCTCATGGGCCAATGCAGTTGAGCACAGCGAAGAAGCTGTCGGTCCGAAAAGTCCCTTCTATGAGAATGACTTTGCCGGAGCCAAGTGGATCTGGACAGATGATCTGGCCCTCGACAACACCGTCCTCTTTCGAACGACCATCGAGCGGCCACCCAATGGATCTCCGATGCCTCCCTCTGACTGGCCACGCGGCCATATTGATGCCTTCAATAAGTAAACTCGAACCCGAATTTGTTATGAAATCTGCAGCCCTCTATTTGTGCCTTCTGCTGGTGACGGCCATTGGAGTCCCGTTGGTCATCGCCGCCGTTGCTCCCAGGCTGACGCCTTTCTCAGCGAAATTTCCCGGAGAGCACACCTTGGATAATCCGGGCGGTGACATACCCCCGGCGGCTCAGGCATTCGCTCCGTTCAAGGAGACTCTTGGGATTTCCTGGGATGATGACTTCCTCTACATCGAGGGTGACGGGCTTCCCGATCATGACATGATGCGTGGGATCACCGGCTGGCAGCAGCAGGTTCCTATTCCGCACGACTTCACCGGAGAGAGCCGATTCGCACTCCCCTTGAAGCCAAATGTTCTCAAGGAACCACAGGAGCTCACTCTACTCGGACCGATCGCGCTGGCTGTGAACGGGATTCCGATTTTTCACTCCCTCACTCAGAGCGGCAAGGACGCTTATCTGGGAGGCGAACTCGACGAATGGGGTGGCCACTGTGGCCGGGCGGATGACTATCACTACCACATCGCGCCCTCCCATCTTGAAGAGTTTGTCGGCAAAGGGAATCCTGTCGCTTTCGGCATTGATGGGCATCCTGTTTATCTGGCGGACCCGTCCAAAGACAAGCCGCTGGACGAATGCCACGGTTACTTCGACGACGAGGGCAACTACCGCTACGTCGGAAATCTCGAAGCACCTTACATGATGGCCAGTTTTCGAGGGATGGCAGATCTCGAAGACCGGCCCCGCACTCAGGGAGTTCGTCCTTTTTTGCGGCCATTGCGTGGCGCTTCCATCACCGGTTTCAGTGGAGGGCTGGAAGAAGGCTACTCGCTCGAGTATGAGCTGCAGGGAGACAAAGGCTACGTGAACTACCGCATCACTGGGAAAGGGGCTGACTTTACGTTTGTCGATCCGGATGGATCCACCCGTGAAGAGTCCCATGAGCGTCGAGCGGGTGGTGGCAAGGGGAAGGGAGGAAAAGGGCGTCCGCCGGGAGAAATGAAGCCTCCACGAGGTGGGGCTCCCGCACCGAAGGGGGAAAAAGAGCCGGGACAAGGAAAGGGCGCAACGGCGGCTTCAGGCCGCACGCCGTGGATTTTGGTTCATGCTCAGGAACTTGATGCCAATGGAGACGGTGTGGTCGAATTCGAAGCCGAGTTGATGGCCGAAGTTGCGACGGTTTTCACCGCTTACGACAGGAACGGCGATCAGAAAATCACTTCGGATGAATCCAGTGCAAAAGGAGGGGGAGTTCGCTCGCCTCTTGGTGGCTTTGTGAAACAGCACGCCACGGAACTGGATAGAGATAACGATGGCGGTATCTCAGAGCCCGAGATGGCAGACCAGTTCGCCCGGTTTTTCAGCCGGGTCGACAGCAACGGCGACAATCGCCTCACGCCTGACGAATACACTGTTGAAGGCGGCGTGACACCCCGGTTTAACAAGGGAAGAGGCGAATGACCAGGAAAGCAAAAAACTACTTATGAGAAATTGGGAAACATCCAAAACGTTATGAAGAACAAGTCTATCATTCGAATTATTGATTCAACAGGGTTTAGCCGTCGATCTAACAGGGGTGGAGTATTCGCTCTCAGCGTCGGCCTTTTCGCTCTCATCTCAGTCGCCTCATTCGCCAAAGAGGAAGACAGACGACGAGGCAACAAGGGCAACAAGCCAGACAAGAAAGATGCCGACACCTGGAACGCCGACGAGTACAGCGGATTGCGTGGCGAACGAGAATTGCAACAGGCGCTGGCCTCCAAGGGGTTTGCCTGGATTTCCGGATCACCGGCCGACAACGAGAAACTCTCTATCGGAAAGAACGCACAGTTCTTCGGTTTCGTCGCACTCCGCTACCAAAGCGGTCGGGCGGCCAGTCGGGGAACGTTGGGGCGCGCGATGTTTGCCATTGCCAACTTGGAGCAGCGCGAGCGGATGGTTGAAGCAGTGCTGGCTGAGGCAGATTCGCTGAAAAAATGGTGGAGTGTCAGGGAGGAAATCCTGACGCTGCTCGAAGATCATCTATACACAGGACTTCCGATTGATCGGGAGAAGATCGTATCTCTTGGGGAGCAGTTCTCACTTCTCAATTCGATGGTGGGGGGATACGAAGCGTCCGCTTTCGCCGACTTTGAGGATTCCCTGTCAGGCGGGCAGCGTGATCTCATGACGGGATGGCGGGCCGATGCCGAGAGCGCGGGCGAGTATGGCAAGGGCGTCCGCGTCGAAGATGATGGTTTAGACCGTCAGGAGTGCAAACAGCTCGAAGATATCTACGCGAAGGCTTTTTCCTGGCTCACCGGAAAGCCGGAGGACAATGAGATCATACCCATCGGTCAGCCGGCGCAGTTCTTCGGGTTCGTCTCGATCCGTCACAAGAGTGGCCATGCCGCGAGTCGTGGGACAATTGCCAAGGAATTTTTCGCAATGCTGAACCCGGAGCAGCAGGGCTACATCAACAATGCCGTCGACCTGGAGGTGCCGATGGTTCGGGAGTTCCTGGAAAATCGGCATGAATTTCTCAATCAACTCGGACTACTCCGCACCGATCCTGCTGCCTTCGGCCGGGAGCGTGCGCAGAATCTGTCTAAAACAATGGGACGTCTCGAAGTGGAGGCCGCCTGCATTGAGGCCGAAGCCTACCGGAAGATTCGGGAGTCGATGAGCGAGGAGCAGCTCACCTCATTGATGAACATGCGCAGCGAGTATGTCCTCGATGAGACACAGGTTGCCGCCATGGGCATGGAGGAAAGGGGAGCCGCCCTCGCGGTTCTCTGCTCGGGCTGTCATGGGGCGCCGGGACAGCACCGGTGGGATTTCCTGCCCCGAGTCTGGATGGATTCTGGGATCGGGAAATCGCTTCGGGACCGAATTTTGAGTATTCTTCGGCGCTAACGAATGTTCGACGTGGAGGAGCGAAGAAATGGACTCCGGAACTGCTGGATCAGTATCTTGCAGGTCCAAAGAAATTTGCTCCCGGAACCAAAATGGAATTCCAGGGCCTCCTCAATGAAACGGACCGGATGGCGCTAATTGAACATCTAAAGAAATCGCGACAGGCTTTCCCTCAATGAAAGACCTGTTCCGCGAATTCGACTTTACCAAAGTGGGCTACTACCAATCGATCGTGGAGTCACAGGGGATCGAGACTTTCATCAAGAATCGTGACCTCTCCGGACTCGCTGGAGAGGCAGCGATCATGCCGGAAGTTTGGCCGACTCTCTGCGTGATTAATGACGAGGACTACGACCGTGCGATGGCAGCGATTCGCGATTCAGTGGCCACCGACAGCGAAGGGTCGGATATCGAGGTGAAGTGTCCGTCTTGTGGCGAAACGAATCCCGGGAACTTCGATCTTTGCTGGTCGTGTGGCGAGTCAATGAATCCAGCAAAAAGTGAAGCCTGATGGCATTGACTCAATTGTGCCAGGGCGGCACTCCGTGATCGATGATTCAACGCTGTTCGATTGCCCCTCACTCGTCCAGCGCGCAGGTCCGAAATCCGGTGAAGACATCGTGCCGGTCCGGATGGAAAGCCTGACGGTAGGTGTTGCGGATGAGAGACTGGGATGTTGCAAAGCTGCCGCCACGAGCCGTCTTGTGGTCGCCAAATTGGAGCGTCGACATGTAGGGATACATATCGACGCAAAATCCGTCGAAGGGCAGGTATTGACTGGTGGTCCACTCCCAGGCCGTGCCAATCATCTGGAGGCAGCCGACCGGGCTGGCGGATTCGGGGAATGCGGTCGCGGGAGCTGTCGCAAGATGGCGGCAATCGAGATCGGCGAGGCCAGGTGTGGGATCCGTATCGCCCCAGGGAAACCGCCTAGACTCGGGACCGCGGGCGGCTGCTTCCCATTCGTATTCGTTGGGTAGGCGCCGTCCAGCCCAGTTGCAATAGGCTTCGGCCTCCCAAAAGCTGATGTGAAGCATGGGAGCGTCAGGAGAGATAATCTCGATTTTGTCGAACCGGCGGACACGCCATTCGCCATCGCCATTTTCCCAGTAGGCCGGTGAGTCGCGTCCGCTATTCCTCAGCCAATAACGTCCGCCGAAGCTCCAATGGTTCTGTTCGTGGTAGCCGCCGTCATCGGCGAAATCACGAAACTGCCCCTGAGTTACGAGGGTGCGTGAAATTTGAAATCCCGGGATCGTTTTGACAAATCCGGGGCGTTCGTTGTCGAAGCTGAAGCTGTCAGCCTTTTTACCTTCTTCAGGGACGGGAACCCCGATGGAATAGTCACCTTCGGGAACTTCTGCATCGGACGGATCGAGCGGGTTTTCTGACAAGGGAGGATTGTCTCTTTGGGCAAACGATGGTGCCCTGTGGCCCAGCGTCTGACGGCACCAGACGAGCGATTCCAGGTGCATGCACTGATGCGCGATGCAGTATTGGGCGAGATAGCGTGTTTCGTCGGCGGGATCACGATCCGGAGAAATGAGTTCCCGGGTCTGGTCGAGGACTTTGCGGTAGTAGGCGAGAGTATCCGATTTTTCGGCAACGACTCCCTCTGTCCAGCGTTCGCGGTGCGGGATGTCGAAAGAGTCCCATATCGTGTCAGAGCCGGGCATGATCGGCTCGATTCCAAGAAGTGGACGTAGAAGGAAGTACTCGTAGAAAAAGGCGCAGTGACCGATTTCCCAGACAGGTGGGTTGATTCCTGCCTCGTAGGGAACATGAAGCTGCTCGTCGGTGAAGTCATCGAGGAGAGCGAACGTCCTCGCATCGGTGTCGTCGATGAGTTGGAGAAGGCGTTCGGCGTTCATGATACGAGACTGTCGACAAGTTCGGAAAGGAGGCGGCTTTCGGTCTCCGGAGAGAAAAGTGCCGGATCGGCGGTGGATTGCAAGTGCGCGAAGAATTCGTGATCTGTCTCACATCGTTGAAGCAGAGTGGCCAGTGATTCAGCATCGCCAACCGGGTAGAAGCCGGGGTAATCTTCGCCGAGTAGTCCGACGATGCCGTCGATGCGGGTGGACAATACGGGTGTCCCATGGACGATAGCTTCGCCTACGACGCGGCCTCCTCCTTCGCTGTGGGACGACAGAACCATCAACTGACTGGTTGCGAGTAATCGGGACGTTTCTTCCGGGCTTTGCTCACCAAGCCAATGGTATCGCGGGTTTTCCGCCATCTCGGATTCGACTAACGCTTCGTATTCCGGCTCAAGTATTCCTCCGGCATGGAAGACTTGGATTTTGGACTCTGCTGGAAGAAGGCGGGCGGCTTTGGCGGTTAGCAGCGGATCTTTTACGTTCCGAAGATGTCCGACGACACACACCCGGAAGCCGTCTGCATTTTTTTCAGTGCCGCTGATGATTTGCTCCGCTGACTGGACAATGACATGCGTTTTCTTCCGCAATTCGATAGGAATCTGTTCCGGCGCCTGGGACTGGAGTGCAATCAACGCGTCGGCGAACCGCATGGATTCGAGGGCTGCTTCGCCCGGAGCTGGGTAAATGTCGGTTCCTGTCAGTCCGACAATCAATTTGCCGGAAGGGTGTCTGCGTTTGAACTCGATTGCTGCATCGTGGCATTTCCCCGCATGGAGGACGACGAGGAGATCGGGGAGAGGTTCGGGCAATTCGCTTCCGACTGCGACGGAGTATCCGCTTTTCTCCAACATCGAGGCCCATTGGTACGCGGTTCCGCGATTGCCCGTCGAACGGATCGGGCTTGTTGGGGTGAGAATGAAAACCTCCATCGAGTGTTGAAAGCTTTTCGAAATAATTTGGAAAAAACGAAAGCTCTATGAGAGCATACTCGTCGACCATCGTAGACAAACGAAAATCATGTCAGAAGAAATCAAACTCACATCGCTGTCATCCTGTGCCGGTTGAGCGTCAAAGCTCAGCCAAAAGGCACTCGCGCAGGTCTTGCGCGGGCTGGAACAGTTCGAAGATTCTAATTTGCTGGTCGGATCGAGTACATCCGACGACGCCGCCGTCTACCGTCTTTCCGATGATCAGGCGTTGGTGCAAACAGTCGATTTTTTCACTCCGATCGTGGACGACCCGTATCTCTACGGGCAGATCGCGGCGACAAACTCGCTGTCGGATGTTTATGCGATGGGTGGGCGACCAATCACAGCGATGGCTGTCGTGGGAATGCCGGCAGATGTGCTGAGTCTGGATGTGATTCATGAAATTCTGCGCGGTGGTGCCGACAAGGTGAAGGAAGCCGAATGTGCACTTGCGGGTGGACATTCGATTAAGAACCCTGAGCCGATTTACGGGTTTTCGGTCACAGGATTGGTCGATCCGAATCGGATGATCACCAACGCGGATGCTCAGCCTGGCGACATTCTCGTTCTTACCAAGCCTCTTGGAACAGGGATTCTCACGACCGGCATCAAGCGCGGGCTTGTGGAAGGACCGATTGTTGAGAAAGCGGTGGAACTGATGAGCCGACTCAATATTTCAGGGCAAACGATAGCGGCTCGCGGGCTGGTGAAATGTGCCACGGACGTGACTGGTTTTGGTCTGCTAGGGCATCTGATTTCGTTGTGCCGATCGAGCGGTGTGACGGCGGAACTCAATTCCTCTGACATTCCTGCAATCGACCCGGAGATTATTCGACTGATCGAAGAAGAGGAATGCGTGCCCGGTGGTACGATGGAGAATTTACGGACTGCCGAGTCGGACACGCAGTTTGGCAGCGAAGTTTCGCAGGCGATGAAATTTCTTCTGGCTGATGCTCAAACGAGTGGAGGCCTACTGTGTTGTGTGCCGGAGTCGAATCTCGACGCGGTGCTGCAGATACTGGATGAGGAAGAAACCCTTTCGAAAGCCGTGATTGGACGTATCAATCCTTCAGGCGACGGGGATGGACCCCTTGTTTCAGTAATGTAGGCAGGCACTGTCGAAGTGCGATCTTCGTGCTACATTCTGCCGAATGAGCGCGACTACCCAAAACGTTTACGCACGGATTCCAGCAGTCGACAAAGTTCTTGTCGCGCTGGATTCCCGCGAGTTACCGCCTCTCCCGATACCTTTGGTCACGGATGTGGTGCGGACGGCAGTGGACCTGCTGCGGGCCGAAGTGAAAGAGGGTGCCGAGGCCGTCCCTGAATTTGACGCCTTCGTTGATGGAGTTGCCGGCGAAATCGACGCGCTCTACCGGTCCCGAATCCATCCGGTGATCAACGGGACGGGAGTTTGCATTCACACGAACCTCGGGCGATCACCGCTTGGAGGCGATGTGGTTGCGTCCATGCTTGATGTCGGACGCTTTTACAACAATATCGAACTCGATCTCGATTCCGGCGAGAGGGGGAAACGCGGTGGATTTCTGGAGAAGTGTCTCGCAAATCTCGTCGGAGCGGAGGCAGCGACGGTGTCGAACAACTGCGCGGCCGCTTTAATTCTGATCCTCAAGCATCTTGGAAACGGTGAGCGAAACGAAGTCATCATCTCGCGTGGCGAACTTGTCGAGATTGGAGGCGGCTTCCGGGTCCCGGAGATCATGGAGGCGAGCGGAGCCAAACTGGTCGAGGTCGGAGCGACGAACAAGACCTCGCTTGAGGACTATGCTCAGGCCATCGGGCCGCGCACCGGGATGCTATTGAAGGTACACCGCTCAAATTTCTGGATGGGGGGATTCACTGATGAGCCGACGACCGAAGAACTCGTTACCCTGGGACATGAGCACGACCTGCCAGTAGTCGAAGATCTGGGCAGCGGGGCGATGATATCTACAGAGTCACTCGCCCCCATCCCACACGAGCCGACAGCGGCCGAAGTGCTGCAGCGCGGAGTCGATCTCGTGTGTGTGAGCGGTGATAAGCTTTTCGGCGGACCGCAGGCCGGGATCATTGCGGGAAAGGCGAATCTCGTTGCAGGGATCAAGAAAGAGCCGTTTTTCAGGGCTCTCCGCTGCGACAAACTCATCCTGACAGGGCTCCAGGAAACCGTTTTGGCATACCTGCGGAATCCAGCAGGAGAGAAGCCGGATTTGCCGCTTATCCGGATGCTGTCCGCCACTGTCGAAGACGACCTCCGCCCCCGGGCCGAGGCGATTCTTGCCCAACTCAAGCCAATTGCCGAACTGCAATCCGGGACCGTAGAGTCCATTGCCCGTTGTGGTGGCGGCACCATGCCGAAGGCTGAAATTCCGTCTCTGGCGCTCGATTTGGCACCTCAGTCCATGAGCGTCACAAAGCTGGCCGCGAGACTGCGAGTGCGCGATCTTCCCGTTATGGGATACGTCGCCGAAAATCGCTTCCGAGTCGACCTCCGAACCGTTTTCCCCGAGCAGGACGCAAAGCTTGTAGAAAATCTTTTGGCAATTTTTTGAAAGGCGGCAATGCTAGTAAGCGTCAGACGATCTGTTTTCCTAGAGGAAACGTATCTCCTGAAGGTCATTCCATGATCAGAATCCAAAACCAGAACCAACCCTACCAACGATGTTGAAAAGCTATCTTTTCCGCGTCGGTCTGGCTGCGGTAACTGCTCTAGCCCTTGTCGGCTGTGGCGGTGATCCGTCGCCCGCCGACACAACTGAAACTGCGTCCTCTGAGGCGACTAGTTCCACATTCTACATTTCGGCGATTCCCGACGAGAAAATCACCGATCAAAAGGCTAAATTCGATAAAGTGGCCGAATACCTCAACGCAGAGCTCGGTGTTCCAGCTGAATTTATATTTTCCAAGGACTACGCGGACGCCGTGACCAAGTTCAAGAACGGTGAGGTTCACCTTGTCTGGTTCGGCGGTCTTTCAGGAGTCCAGGCCCGCATGGCAGTGGAAGGTGCCGAGGCGATTGCGCAAGGAAAGGCTGATCCGAGGTATAAGAGCTACATCATCGCGAACAAATCGACCGGGCTGACCGAGTCGGCTGAGTTTCCGGCTGCAATTAAGGACATGACGTTCACGTTCGGTTCTCCGGGTTCCACATCCGGTCGACTCATGCCGACCTATTTCATCATGCAGAACAACGGCGGTGTTGTTGTCGATGAGTGGTTTGCTGAGAAGCCAGCTTTCCAGATGAGTGGTGGACACGTGGCCACCGCCAACGCGGTCGCAGACGGCACCTATCAGATCGGTGCGATTAACTACAAGACATACGACTCGCTTGTCGCGGAGGACCCGAAGATCGCCGAGAATACGGTGAAAATCTGGACGACTCCCGATTACGCTGACTACAACTTCACGATTCATCCCGACGTGGAGGAAGCCTTCGGCGATGGATTTATCGGAAAGGTCCAGGCAGCTCTGGTCGCTGCACCTGCAGGGTCGGATGTGCTGAAAGCAATCAACCGCGAATCGATCATACCTGCCAAGAGTGAAGACTTCGATGGTATCAAAAAGACTGCTGTCAAGGTCGGGCTAATCGAGCTGTAATTGCATCTTCCTTTCTAGAACGACATGTCCGCCGCCTTCCAGCTAGACGGTGTGACTTGTCGGTTCGGTAGTCTCGCCGCCGTGGACGATGTTTCGCTCACGGTGGAAGACGGTGAGCAAGTAGCCTTCATCGGGCCGAGTGGAAGCGGCAAGACGACTCTCATTCGGGCCATGAATACGATGCTTGCTCCCGATGCGGGAGCGGTATCCGTCTTTGGACAGGATGTGTCTTCTCTCGATACGGGAGAGCTGCGTCGCCTGCGTTCCGAAATTGCGACGATTCCTCAGCACCTGGGGCTCGTCCCCAATTTGACAGCTTTGCAGAATGTCGTGCTCGGTCGTGGGGGGCAACGCGGGACATTGCGTTCCATCCGCGATCTCCTTATGCCTTCGCGTGCCGATGTGTTGGAAATTCATGAGATTTTGGACCGCGTAGGAATCGGAGAGAAGCTGTACTCCAGAGTTTCCGATTTGTCCGGAGGGCAAAGGCAGCGAGTCGCCATCGCACGGGCTCTTTTTCAAGAACCGAAAGCGCTTCTCGCTGACGAGCCCGTTTCCAGTGTCGATCCGGCAAGAGCGAGGGATTCAATTCGGCTGCTGGTTGAACTGTCGACCGAGGTGGGATTCACGCTTTGTGTCAGTCTCCACCATATCGAATTGGCGAAGGAATTTTTTCCGCGGTTGGTCGGTCTGAGAAGCGGATCGGTTGTCTTCGATGCAGCCCCTGACCAACTCGAAGGTTCGCAATTCTCCGACCTTTACGAATTGGAGGATCACGAGATGATGACGGACGCATGACGAATCCGATACGAGTCAAGGTAGCAAAATGTCGGCAGGAATGCCGACGCAACCCCTTTGCTCAATCATTGGCAGTGTCGGCATTCCTGCCGACAAGCTTTTCCGCGGAACGAGCGCTTCGATGAATGGCTCGCGATACTCTGGAAGAAAGCGTTGGACTGTCGCGTCGCTGATTCTCGTTTTTCTCGTCTGCGGGTGGTTCCTCGGGCTGAGCCCGGCCGGTTTGATTCCACCTGACGCCAGTCATTGGGACAGGACGCTAGCGTTCTTCTCCGCGGCGCTGCATCCCGCGTTTGACTATCAGGACGCCAACGTTCCCGACAGCGCAGACCCGATTTGGCTGAAGGGCGTGAAAGGTCTCCTCGCAACAATACGATATGCTCTCTGTGCGATGAGTCTCGCCGTTCCAACAGCTCTGGTGCTCGGTTTTCTCGGCTCGTCTGCGTGGTGGCCGGAACCGAGAAGCCGTCTTGCAGATGTCGTGCTGAGAGCTGTTTATCTTTGCTGTCGCTTCGTGATGAGCTTCGCCCGATCCATTCATGAGTTGATCTGGGCTCTACTGTTTCTCTCGGCGATCGGGATTTCTCCCATGGCGGGAATCGTCGCCCTGGCTCTGCCTTTTTCAGGGACACTGGGCAAGGTCTTCTCCGAACTCATCGATGAAGAGGGGAGGGACGCGGCTGAATTGTTCAAAGCGATCGGCCATCGTCCGGTGCAGACATTCCTCGTAGGCATCTTCCCGCTCGCCTTTCCAAATCTCGTCACCTACACCTTTTACCGGTTCGAGTGCGCTCTGCGATCGTCCGCTGTGCTCGGGTTTGTCGGAATAGAAACCATTGGCCTCTACATCCAGTTGTCGCACGAGGAATTCTACTACCGCGAAGTGTGGACCTACCTTTATCTGTTGCTCGCGCTCATCGTCGTCGTCGATCTTGTGGGCGCACGAATCCGTGAGCGGCTCCACCATCCTACCCTTACTTGGCAATCATGAGCCTGGCTGCCACTCTGACAGACCGCCAGGGGCGGGTGGACGATCTCCGGCGGCAGCGCACCCGCAGCCCGTTCCTTGCTGTCATCGTTTCCGTTTTGGCAGTGGGTATTGCCTGGGCATGGCTTTCCGCCGGGCCACTGTTCGGCAGGCTTTCCGGCGAACGACGGTGGCAGAATTTCACAAACTTCCTTCACGAACTGGTTCCGTCTCCCGTCCGGAAATCGGGTGACTGGAGCGAGGCGTTGCCATGGGCATGGGGATTGCTGACCGACGAAGGCTTTGTTGCCTTGATGACAACATTGGGGATTGCGACTGCTGCCATCATCCTCGCTGCCATGATTGTTCTACCGATCCTCATTTTTGCGAGCCGACAGCTTTCGAGGCTTTCGCCGTTCGGGCTCCAAAGCGGTGAAGCGGGGCCGATTCATTCCGCCTTCTGGCGAATCGTCGGTCCAGTCATCCGGTTTGGTTTCGTCCTTTCGCGAGCAATTCCGGAGTATTTGCTCGCCTTTCTTCTACTTTCGTTGCTCGGGCTGCAGGTCTGGCCACTGGTGCTCGCTCTGGCCATTCACAATACGGGAATTCTAGGTCGGTTGTGGGGAGAGGTGGTGGAGAACGCTGATACTGCTGCTGCCGAGAATGCTATGGCTTCCGGGTCTGACCGCACTTCTGTCTATGCCACCCGGATTCTGCCCGGTGTTTTCAATCGCTTTCTGATTTACCTGTTCTATCGCTGGGAGACTTGTGTGAAAGACGCAACCGTTCTAGGAATGTTGGGCCTTCTAACCCTGGGGAAGTTAATCGCGCTATCGAAAGGCTTTTTCTGGGATCGCATGCTCTTCTATATTCTGCTTGGCTCTGCCGTCATCCTGATCAGCGATTTGTTTTCGACCTGGCTGCGAAGGCATCTGCGGTAATCGGCTTTGCGACACTCGAGAAATGACTCAAGAAACGAAAATCTCCCAGCACTACATCATCGGCACCGCCGGGCACATCGATCACGGAAAAAGCACGTTGATCGAGAAACTCACGGGAACTGATCCCGACCGACTGCCTGAGGAAAAGCAGCGCGGCATGACCATTGAACTTGGCTTCGCGAGTTTGGCTCTGGAGGCGACGGACGGCTCGGGCGACACGCTTGAGTTGGGCGTCGTCGATGTGCCCGGTCACTCAGATTTCGTAAAAAACATGGTTGCCGGTGTCGGGGCAATTGATTTGGCGCTGTTCATTGTCGCGGCGGACGACGGTTGGATGCCGCAGACGGAAGAGCACTATCAGATCCTGCGTTACCTTGGGCTCAAACGGGTTGTTGTCGCCCTTACCAAGATCGATCTTGTCGACGATTTGGAACTGGTCCTGGAAGATGTGAAGGAAAATTTGAAGGATGACGTCTGGGGCGAGGCTCCGATCATTCCTGTTTCCGCGCACACTGGGGTGGGCGTCGATGAATTGCGCGAGACGATTGCAAAAATCCTGACGGATTCTCCACCTGTTCGCTCTGTCGGAAAACCGCGCCTGCCTGTTGATCGTGCCTTTTCGTTGAAAGGTGTTGGCACGGTCGTTACGGGTACGTTGGCGGATGGTGAGTTGGCAGTCGGCTCCGATCTGGTCGTTCAGCCATCCGGGGCAACTGCGCACGTCCGGAGCGTCCAATCTCACAGCCGCACTACCGATCTCGCTAAGCCCGGAACGCGAACGGCGGTCAATCTCACGGGAGTAGCGGTGCGGGAGGGTCATCGCCATTCTGCCGATGGAGTGAATCGGGGCGATGTCCTGACACTGCCTGAATTGGGAAAGCCGGTCGA
>Ga0222633_1000472_pt1 | contig 35949 bp, 38 predicted proteins | sample AntAcemetageno48_FD_179816 | JGI IMG/M metagenome (GOLD analysis project Ga0222633, IMG submission 179816) | Saline water microbial communities from Ace Lake, Antarctica - #48 | ecosystem: Environmental > Aquatic > Non-marine Saline and Alkaline > Saline | place: Antarctica: Ace Lake | collected...
GGTGTCATGGTGGCTGACGCCACTCAGCTAAAGGGCTGGTTATCTGAATTGAGCTCTGATAACGATCAGGGCGAATACTTGCTAACCGATATTGTTGAGATTGCCAATCGAGCCGGGCGACAAGTCACAGCGGTCAAAGCGAATAACCATCGCGAGGTTCAGGGCGTCAACAACTACGAACAGCTAGCGGAACTGGAGAGGTACTATCAAGAATGTGCGGTGCGAAGCTTGCAGTCGAGAGGTGTCCAAATTGTAGATCCTGACCGGTTTATCTTGCGCGGTGAGCTCACGACTGGCCAGGACGTGTGTATCGATGTGAACTGCATTTTTGAAGGCCGCGTTAAGCTTGGTAACAATGTGAAGATCGGCGCAAATACCATTGTTCGCAATGCTGAAATTGGTGATGGAACCGAGATTAAACCCTTCTCTCACATCGATGGTGCAATTCTCGAAAACGATTGTAGCGTGGGTCCCTTTGCCCGATTACGCCCAGGTACCTATTTCGAAGCCGAGGTTGCAGTGGGCAACTTTGTCGAGATTAAGAAATCAAGATTGGGAGTTGGTAGCAAGGCTTCTCATTTAAGTTATCTGGGAGATGCCACTATCGGTAGTAAAGTTAATGTCGGCGCTGGCGCGATCACCTGTAATTACGACGGCGTGAATAAATTCGAAACCCATATTGAAGACGGTGTTTTTGTTGGCTCCAATGCCTCTTTGGTTGCGCCAGTGAGGCTCGGAGAATTGTCGACCATCGCCGCAGGTTCAACGATTACAACTGACGTACCAGCTAAATCGTTAGGCGTGGGCCGTGGCAAACAACGTAACATCGACGCCTGGAAAGGACCGAGAGACAAATAATGTGTGGAATAGTAGGAACAGCAACGCGGCGTCAATCCGCTGAAATCCTGATCGAAGGTCTACAGCGACTAGAATATCGTGGTTATGATTCGGCTGGATTTGCGGTCCTTGATCGTCAAGGTGTTTTGCAACGGGAACGGCGCGTCGGCAAGGTTCAGGCCCTTAGAGAAGCTCAGGCAAAATCCGGGCTAAATGGCCACCTGGGCATAGCCCATACTCGCTGGGCGACTCACGGAAAGCCAACCGAAGCGAATGCTCACCCCCACTCTTCAAACGATACGGTCGCGGTTGTTCACAATGGCATCATTGAGAACCACGAAACATTGAGAAAGGAGTTGCAGGCGGCCGGATATGTTTTTGCTTCCGACACTGACACCGAAGTAGTGGCACACCTGGTCCATCTTGAGGTTAGCAAAGCCGGAAGTTTTGTCGCTGGCGTTCAAAAGGCTCTGACCCAGCTCGTTGGCGCCTATGCTGTGGCGGTAATTCACGTCGACTACCCAGACCACATTATTGCTGCCCGACTCGGCAGTCCTCTCGTTGTCGGCCTCGGCATAGGAGAAAACTTTGTTGCGTCGGATCCTCAGGCGTTACGACCGGTAACCGACCGATTTATCTTTCTCAATGAAAATGAAATCGTTGATGTCAGCGCCGACTCCGTGGAGATTATCGGCGCTGACAGCACCTCTGTAATGGATCGAGCTGTCACGCTGAGTGATACTCAGGATAGTTCCGACAAGGGTAGCTACCGCCACTACATGATGAAGGAAATTCATGAGCAGCCCGACACGGTGCGAGCGACGTTAGAAGGTCGAATCACGGAGCAGCATATTCTGGTTAATGCCTTTGGTGTTGGTGCGGATAAGATATTTTCTCAGGTCGAAGCCATTCAGATTGTCGCTTGTGGCAGCAGTTTTTACACGGGGCTTGTCGCAAAATACTGGGTCGAGGAACTTCTAGGGCTCCCGTGTAGTGTCGAAATTGCCAGCGAATTTCGATACCGTGAAGTTGCCGTTATAAAGGGCACGTTGTTCGTGACAATTTCACAGTCTGGTGAAACAGCGGACACACTAGCGGCCCTTCGAGATGCGACTTCTGATCACTACATCGCGAGCCTGTGCCTGTGTAACGTGCCCAATAGCTCCCTCGTTAGGGAATCGGATCTCGCTCTGATGATCAAGGCTGGACCAGAAATTTGTGTCGCTTCCACCAAGGCGTTTACAACTCAACTGGTTGATCTGATGTTGCTAGTGTTGGCCATTGGTAAACAAAAAGGTATGGACTCGATAACTGAACTACATCTGGTCAGAAGCCTTCATCAAGTGCCTGAGCTTATCGAAAAGGTTCTGACCCTAGATAACCAAATTGAAAAGATCGCAACGAACTTTGTAGAGAAGCACCATGCGCTATTTTTGGGTCGCGGCAGTCATTTCCCTATTGCTATGGAAGGCGCATTAAAGCTAAAAGAAATTTCATATATTCACGCCGAAGGCTATCCTGCAGGCGAACTCAAACACGGCCCTCTGGCGTTAGTCGACGAGGATATGCCAGTAGTTGCGGTAGCGCCGAATGATGAACTACTCTGCAAGATCAAATCCAATCTCGAAGAAGTACAAGCAAGAGGCGGTGTGCTGTATGTATTCGGTGACGCACAAGAATTTACAGAAGCTGAAGGCTTTGCTCTTGTCGCCATGCCGCCCTGCGACCCACTAATATCACCGATCATCTATACCATCCCCATGCAACTACTCGCCTATCATGTTGCGGTGATGAAAGGCACTGACGTTGATCAACCTCGGAACCTTGCAAAGTCAGTCACGGTAGAATAGATGGATGTCTCTGAATTACTTGATGGCCTAAATGACGCGCAGCGTGCGGCCGTGGCTGCGCCAACAGGTAGTTACCTGGTACTGGCTGGAGCTGGTAGTGGTAAAACCCGGGTACTCACCAACCGAATTGCTTGGCTGATCCAAACCGAAGGGCTCTCGCCCTATAGTGTACTGGCGGTCACCTTCACGAACAAAGCTGCTGCAGAAATGCGATCCCGAATCGAAAGCCTTATGTCTATGCCGGTTCGTGGTATGTGGGTCGGGACCTTTCACGGCATCGCTCATCGCCTGCTACGAACCCATTGGCAGGAGGCGCGGCTTCCACAAAATTTCCAGATCCTGGATGGAGATGACCAGCTCAGGCTCGTAAAACGCATTATTTCCAGCCTAGATCTTGATGAAAAAAAGTGGCCAGCCAGGCAGGCGGTTTGGTATATCAATGGTCAGAAGGATGAGGGCCTTCGGCCCCAGAATATTGAAGACTACGGTGATATTTACGTTAAAACTCATCTCGATATCTATCGGGCCTACGAAGATGCTTGTGGCCGTGGCGGTATGGTGGACTTTGCAGAACTGTTGCTGCGAGCCCATGAACTACTGTTGAATAGTCCACCGATACTTGAACACTATAGAAAGCGGTTTAGCTATTTGCTGGTGGATGAGTTCCAGGATACTAACTCGATCCAATACGCATGGCTCAGGGTGTTAGCCGGACAACGCGATAATCTGTTTGTGGTCGGGGATGATGATCAGTCAATCTATGGTTGGCGCGGCGCGAAGATCGAGAACATTCAGAAGTTTAGCCGTGACTTCCCGAATAGTGAGTTGATACGTCTGGAGCAAAACTATCGTTCCACCGCGAACATACTGAATGCAGCTAATGGTCTGATCGATAAAAATGCGGGACGACTCGGTAAGGAACTTTGGACGGAAAGTAGTGATGGAGACCCAATCAGCTTATACGCCGCATTTAACGAGATAGATGAGGCGCGATACATCGTTTCTCGAATCAAAGATTGGAGCACTCAGGGCAACAGTTACAAAGAAGCTGCAGTTTTGTACCGATCAAATGCTCAATCGCGAGTATTGGAGGAGGCAATGCTGCGTTCTCAGATCCCCTATCGAATTTACGGAGGCCAGAGATTTTTCGAACGAGCTGAAATTAGAAATGTATTAGCCTATATGCGGTTAGTGAGTCACAGAGATTCAGATGCAGCATTTGAACGAGTGGTTAATACCCCAGCTCGTGGCATTGGCGACAAAGCTCTTGGAGAAATTCGCCTGCTCGCTCGAACCTCTAATATCAGTATGTGGCAGTCTGCGGCTCGCCTCGCGGAGTCTCCCGAAATGTCGGGTCGAGCGAAGAATGCTTTTAAGGGTTTTCTTCAATTGATCGAGACCATGGACAATGCAACCGCAGACTCCAACCTCGCTGAGCTGGTTGATATTGTGATTGAACACAGTGGATTAAAGTCCTACTACGAAAAAGAGAAAGGCGAACGAGGTCAGGCGAGGTTAGAAAATCTTCAGGAATTGGTCACAGCCGCAAGGACCTTCGATCCTGAAGAAGATACTCAGCAAATAGATGAACCAGTTGTGTCCTTGACGTTACTCGATGAGTTTTTAGGTCACGCTGCCCTCGAGGCTGGAGAAAGTCAGACTGACCCGAATCAGGATTGCGTGCAAATGATGACCTTGCACAGCGCAAAAGGTCTGGAGTTTCCTCTGGTATTCTTGGCAGGGTTAGAAGAAGGGCTCTTTCCCCATAAGATGTCGTTAGAAGAGCCTGGGCGGTTAGAAGAGGAGCGACGCCTCTGTTACGTCGGTATTACCAGAGCTATGAAGCAACTGTACCTAACTCATGCCGAATCACGCAGAATAAACGGCTCAGAAAACTACAATCGAATTTCCCGATTTATCACCGAGATTCCCCAAGAGCTTATACAGGAAGTAAGACTGACGAACGTGGTCACCAAACCAGCGATGAAAATGCGACCAAGAAACAGTGGCTTTGATATTGAAGTAGGTGATTCGAATATCAAACTCGGACAACGAGTGGTCCACAACAAGTTTGGTGAGGGGGTAGTCCTGAACTACGAGGGAGAAGGTAAACAAGCAAGAATACAGGTAAATTTCAATTCAGAAGGTAGTAAGTGGCTGATGCTTGCGTACGCCAATTTACAACCAGCATAGAATCTATGGAGTAAGCCATGAGGCGATCGATGTTAAAAATGATGAGTGTGCTTCTACTGTCCGCTAGCCTTATAAGCTGTGGTGGGTCAAACCAGGAAAGCAGTGTCGGCTCGAGTGAAGTTCAGCCTTTACAAACCTTCAAATGGAGAATGGTGACCACCTGGCCAAAAAATCTTCCGGGGCTAGGGCGAGCACCAGAAATGTTGGCTGAAAAAGTCAAAATAATGAGTAACGGCCGATTGCAGATTACGGTCTACGGCGCCAGTGAAGTTGTTCCAGCGCTTGGTGTTTTTGATGCCGTCTCTTTGGGGAATGTTGAGATGGGTCATGGCGCAGCTTATTACTGGAAGGGCAAGGTACCGATCGCTCAGTTTTTCACGGCAGTCCCATTTGGCTTAACAGCGCAAGAGATGAATGGATGGCTTCAGTTCGGTGGCGGCATGCCTCTCTGGGAAGAACTGTATGGAAAGTATAACCTCGTCCCCCTCGCCTGCGGCAATACCGGCACTCAAATGGCTGGCTGGTTTAACAAAGAGATCAACAGCCTTGGCGACCTAAAAGGCATGAAGATGCGCATCCCGGGGTTGGGTGGTGAGGTGTTTGAGCGTGCCGGTGGCACAGCCATTAATCTGCCAGGCGGCGAGATTTTTACGAGCCTACAGACCGGCGTTATTGACGCGACGGAATGGGTCGGCCCTTACAATGATTTAACGTTTGGTTTGCACCAAATTGCCAAATACTACTACTACCCCGGTTGGCAGGAGCCAGGTCCAACACTTGAAGCAATTGTGAACAAAGAAGCATTCGATTCGTTGCCGGCAGATCTTAAGGAAATTCTGCGCATGGCTTCACGAGCAGTGAATGACGATCTATTGGCGGAGTACACAGCAAGAAACAATGCTGCTTTGCGAGAGCTTGTCGACAACCATGGCGTTGAATTACGCCGATTGCCGACAGACGTGCTGCAGGAACTTCACCGTATTTCTAATGAGGTGATTGCAGAAATTCCCGGTGATGATGAGCTTGCACAGAGAATCTATAAATCCTATATCGAGTATCGCGATGGTGTTGTTGCTTATCAGGATATTGCCGAGCGTGCCTACCTTAATGCTAGAGCGCAGCCAACCAACTAGGTAGCCAGGTAGCCAATCTGGGCTCAAGGGCAAGTATCACCAGCATCAGTAATTGCAGAAAGATAAAGGGAATGACGCCTTTGTAGATATGGATGGTAGTCACACCCTCTGGGACTACGCCCCGCAGATAGAACAGCGCAAAGCCAAATGGCGGTGTGAGAAAGGACGTTTGCAAATTAATTGCAATCATCACGCCTAGCCAAATCGGATCTAGTCCCATCGCCAGTAGAACGGGCCCAACAATGGGCACCACAACAAAGGTGATTTCTATAAAATCCAAGATAAAGCCGAGTAGAAAGATGACCACCATCACCACAATGGTTGCCTGAACAACCCCGCCTAGATGAGAAAATAGCTCCCGTACCATATCTTCGCCGCCAAAGCCTCGGAACACTAACGAGAAGATTGAGGCTCCGACCAGAATAAAAAACACCATAGCGGTGGTCTTTAGAGTTGAATCGCAGGACTCCAACATTTGTTTTCGGTTCAAGGTTCGTGTTGAAAGCGCAATCGCAAGGGCGCCCATGGCACCTACCGCCGCCGCCTCAGTGGGTGTCGCAAGGCCAGTAAGTATCGAGCCCAGGACCGCAACAATGAGTGCGATCGGTGGCGCGATACTGGAGATAACCTCGATAATGCTCACGGGTTCTTGTTGTTTCGCGGGCGGCGCAAGATCTGGACGTAAGGTTGCGACCACAACGATATATACCAGATACAGTGCTACAAGTATCAAGCCAGGGATGATCGCTCCGGCGAACAGGTCCCCGACTGAAACCGTTTTTGGGTTAAAGATGCCTTGATTCAGCTGAGCCTGTTGGTAGGCATTTGAGAGCACATCGCCCAATAATACGAGGGCGATGGAAGGGGGAATAATTTGCCCCAGCGTACCCGTTGCGCAAATTGTGCCCGTGGCAAGGCTGGGATTGTAGTTCGCTTTTAGCATAGAAGGTAACGCCATCAGTCCCATCGTGACAACCGTGGCGCCAACAATTCCCGTGCTTGCAGCCATCAACATTCCTACCAGAGTTACAGCAATACCTAGCCCACCGGGGAACTGACCAAAAAGCCCGCTCATCGCAGAAAGTAGCTTTTCGGCAATCCTGGATTTCTCAAGAATCACACCCATTAGGACAAAGAGAGGTACCGCCATCAAGGTTTGGTTGCTCATGATGCCAAACAACCGATTTGGCGTCGCCATTAAGAAGGAGGGTTCAAAGGTACCGGTTACAACTCCTATTGCAGCGGCGATAAGCGCAGTGCCGCCCAGGGTCAAAGCGACCGGGTATCCGGCCAGTAACAGAACGAACACAGCCAAAAACATTATGAGAGATGCGTATTCAACCACGCTGGGTTTGTCCTAGGAGTTTTAAGGAGCGGACCAGTTCTCCGAGCCCTTGCAGCAGCAGCAGAATTGCGCTGAGTGGAATCAAAGTTTTCATTAGGTAAACAAACGGCAGGCCACCAGGATCCGGAGAGCCTTCCTTGAATTGCCATGAAAAACTGACATAGTCGATGCTAGCGTAGAGTATGAAGCCGCTCATGGGCATAAGGAACAGCAGTGTGCCCGTGAGGTTAACGATCGCCTGACTTCGATTGCCGAGTCTTTGATAGAAAATATCGACTCTGACATGGCCACCCTGCTTCAGGGTATAACCAAAACCAAGCATAAAAACTGTTGCATGGAGATAGACCACCGACTCCTGAAGTTTTGCCGCGCCATAGTCAAAACCGTATCTACTGATGACGACCGTAAAGGTCGCCAGCAGCATCAGCGCCAGAAGCGGCGCGATGACCTTTCCTGTCAGTTCCGCGAACTGGTCGATGAAAGTGAGCAGGCGTCTAAGCAGTTCAGACAAAGCTTTAGTATCCGAAGATTAAGAGATCGAATTTTAGCATGCTAGCGGGCCGCCTCAGTTTGCAACTGAACGAAACTTCTAAAAGCCGATTGAAGCTGCTCGAACATTGGACGCTTGGTTGCAAGGGCATGATCGCCAATTTTCGCAACGGGGATCAGCTCAGCGCCCGTTCCGGTCAAGAAGCACTCATCGGCTGTGACCAGATCTAGTGGTGTCAAGGGACATTCACGACGAGCAATGTCGGCTTGGCTAGCTAATTGGAGGATGATTTTCCTCGTGATGCCGTCCAGCGCTCCTTCGCTTATAGGAGGCGTCATTAACACCCCGGCCTTGACGATAAAAAGATTGTCGGCGCTACCCTCTGCGACTCGACCTGATTGATTGAGCAGGATGGCCTCATGGGCGCCAGCCGCTGTTGCTTCTCGCCGGGCCATGATCTGATTAAGATAATTTAAGCTCTTGATACGCGGGTCCAGTTGATCAGCGCTAAAACGTCGTGTTGCAGCAATGATAACCTTAATGCCGTTGTGCATTAAGGAATCAGGTACAAGGGCAAGCTGATCGACGATGATGATGGTGCGAGGGTTCTGACATTTGGTTGAATCTATCCCAAGAGGGCCTGCTCCCCGAGTCACGATGAGTCGAATGTAACCGTTTTCTTGATCTGATGCCTCGATGGTCGCCTGCATTGCGCGGGTCATAGCTGCCCCAGACATTGGCAATTCCAATCCGATTGCAGTGGCTGAATCGAGTAGCCGCTCCAGATGCTCAGGGCAGAAAAATAGATTTTTGTTATAGAAGCGAAGCCCTTCAAAGACTCCGTCTCCATATAGCAAACCATGGTCCATGACAGAGATACTGGCCCCCTCGGGGTTTACGAGTTGTCCATCAATATTAAAAGTTGGCATTGGTTCAGGCCTCAGGTTCAAAAATATTGCGCAGTTGCTCATAATTATTCCCAAACCGACTCGTCAGGGGTCCATTGAGAAACCGTGTTACCTTGGTGATATAGACATCGTGTTTAACGTAATCCTCGGCTACCGTGACGAAAGCATTATTGCGGGACCATGATGCATCCAGACCATCGTCTTCCTGAATGTTGGCGATGACAACCGTGGCGCCATCAACAACGAGAGTAAATCCGCGACCGCCCTTTTCTGCATAGAGGGTCTCCTCGACGGGATGATGGTAGGTTGCACCAATCGTATCTTGCGGATGACCGAAATGAACCAGAGCGATGTTAATACCTCTGGCTTCGGCAGCCCTCAGATCTGACTGCAGCCAGGAAAGTTCGGTAGCCCAACAGGAGATCAGAATGGATTTTTGTGCACTTTGGACAAGGCTTGCAGATTTCTCTACGAGTTCATCGTGATTCGCTAAGGGCCATATAAAATCGGGCTCCTGACTAGTCTTCAGTGTGCTGAGTAGAGGCAGTAGCTCTTCAGTTCGGTGCTTAACTTGCTGGTTTAGCTGGTCTGTAAGCGCCTCAGGCGGAAGTGCAACATAGAGTGGTGTATCTGCAACATTTGAATCTGAGAGGCGTACCATACCCCGGCGCAGCAGTTTGTTTAGGGTCTCGTAGACTTTTGAACTCGGAATACCAGAACGCTTGCCGATGTCGTAGGCTCCGCTGGGTTGCGCTTCCAAAAGGGCAGCGTAGGCTTTTGACTCGTTGGCAGTGAAACCGAGTTGTTGGAGCAGAGCAAGGGCTTTGTCGAGCACTGAGAGCATCTGAAGATATAGTTAACTACCATGGTAGTTAATACTCGTCAGCGAATCAACCTAAAACCCCAAATGAACCAGAATACCAAGAAAGATCGCCAGACCGACCCAGTGATTGTTTCGAAAGGCAGCGAGGCACGCATCCCGATCCCGGTCTCGAATTAGGTACTGTTGGTAAATAAAGAAGCCAGTGGCGACAAGTAGGCCAATGTCGTATGACCAACTCAGCTGAATATGTCCATGCACTAAAAACAGGATGCTCAGGAATAACAACTGAAGAATGCCAATGATCAACTTATCCATTTCCGCGAACAAAATGGCTGTAGATTTGATGCCGAGTTTGATGTCGTCATCCCGGTCCACCATGGCATATTCCGTATCATAGGCGACGGTCCACAATACGTTTGCCACAACGAGAAGCCAGGCAAAATTGGGAATGGCGCCTGTCACAGCAGCAAAGCTCATTGGAATACCAAAGGAAAACGCGATCCCAAGCACAACCTGCGGCAGATAGGTTATGCGCTTCATAAAGGGATAAAGCCCCGCAACAGCGACAGCAATGCAGGCTAGCACAATGGTCATTGCATTGGTTGTAAGCACGAGGATCAATGCTGCAAGCAATAGCAAGGCCATAAAAATCACGGCATCTTTTAGGTCCAGTTGGCCGGAAACGAGGGGGCGGCCAGCGGTACGTTTAACACCGGCGTCAAACTTTCGGTCAGCGATATCATTAATGATGCAGCCAGCTGATCTTGTTAGGACCGTACCCAAGACAAACACGATCAGAAGGTGCCAACCGGGGAATCCCTCTGCGGCGATCCATAGCCCCCAAAGTGTTGGCCACAACAACAGGTAAATGCCGATAGGCTTATCGAGCCTTGAAACAGAGAGCAGGTGTGGCAGCTTTTCAGCTAGGCTTGGAAAGCGCGCCAACAGGCCGCCGATAGTATTGCCCACGTCTTTGTCCCGCTGCTTATAAATCGGTTAGTATACGCGCATACTCCGGCTCCGGCCTTTCTTCAAATTTTTAGTGGAATATTTAGCTGTAATGAAAAAGTGGCAATGTATTGTTTGCGGATTTACCTATGATGAAGCCGAAGGCTTACCCGAGGAAGGATTGGCACCTGGAACGCTCTGGGACGATATCCCAGAGGATTGGTGTTGTCCTGAATGTGGTGTCAGTAAAGCCGATTTTGAGATGGAAGAACTGTAACCCTCCTTACCCAAAATTAGCGGGCAAACCCATTAGCAGGCAAAGCCTTTTACAGGCAGAAATTTAAACAGGCAAAGCTATGGAAAAGAACAATCTGACCCGTGACATTTTGATTGGCATGACCGTCGGCATTTTGCTCGGGTCATTGGTCTACAGTCTCAATCTTGGGGAAGAGAACTTCTTCAAGGCTTTTCTGGTTGATGGGGTGCTTGATATAGGCGGCAAGGTTTTTGTCATCAGCCTCAAACTTTTGGTTGTACCTCTCGTATTTGTTTCTCTTGTATGTGGTGCCAGCAACCTCGGCGGTGGCTCTAGTATGGGCCGCATAGGGCTTAAAACGGTCGGTCTGTACATGGCGACCACGGGTATCGCGATAAGTTTAGCTTTGGTCGTGGCGATCATGGTCGAACCTGGTGTTGGCATCAACCTGAGCTCAGCTGCAGAGTTCTCCGCAAAAGATGCGCCCTCACTAAAACAAGTCATCATCAACATCTTTCCTTCCAATCCCATTAAAGCGATGGCCGAAGGCAATATGCTGCAGGTCATTGTCTTCGCCATTTTGATCGGAATTTCATTGACCAAATGTGGCGAAGCCGGTCAGCGCGTGAAGGCCCACCTTGAAGATTGGAACGAGGTCATCATGCGTCTTGTCATGATGCTAATGGCCGTCGCACCTTATGGTGTCTTCTGTCTGCTAGTGAGTCTTTTTTCGAATATGGGCTTCACCGCAATTGTGGATCTGTTTAAGTATTTTATTACTGTCGCTGGTGTATTGGTGCTTCACTATCTTCTGACCTATGGGTCATTTATCCAGATTTTTGCCCGACTAAATCCCTTAGGTTTCTTTCGCAGGCTTGGCCCCCTTATGGCCTACGCCTTCAGTACATCTAGCAGTAACGCGACCATCCCGGTGACCCTGGAAACCGTTGAACATCGCCTGGGAGTTAAGAATGAAGTTGCCTCCTTTACAGTGCCGCTGGGTGCGACCATCAACATGGATGGCACCGCCATTATGCAAGGGGTCGCAACGGTGTTTATTTCTCAGGCCTACAACATCGATATTGGTTTGATGGGATACCTGATGGTTATTCTCACGGCTACTTTGGCATCCATAGGAACGGCCGGTGTGCCCGGCGTCGGACTAATCACCCTGGCGTTAGTGTTGCAGCAAGTCGGGCTACCCGTTGAAGGGATTGCGCTGATAATCGGTGTTGATCGACTTCTGGACATGATGAGAACAGCGGTTAACGTTACCGGGGATGCGACCGTTTCGACGATCGTGGCCAAGAGTGAGGGCAAGTTCGACTCTGATATTTATGAAGGCAAAGTGTCAGCATCGAGGTCTAAATCCTAGACTATAAATTCAGAGATTAGATCGAGATTCTAACTCAAGGTTCTAAATGCAGGCTTCAAACCTGGCTAATGATTTCCGGCATGATGAGCCAACGTTGGATGAGTGCTTCAGCTGTTGCGTTATCATCAGTCAAAATTTGATCGGCTAGGGTTCGAATATCAGCTAGCATATGACCATCCCGCACGATGTCGGCGAGTTTGAATTGTAGTTCTCCAGACTGCCGGCTACCAAATATCTCGCCCGGGCCGCGGATCTTCAGATCCTCTTCAGCAATGACGAAACCATCCTGACTTTCGCGCATCACATTTAGTCGCTGTTTGGAGATGACACCAAGGGGTGGGTGATAGAGCAGCAGGCAATAACTCTGCTTGGTCCCCCTTCCAATCCGACCGCGCAGTTGGTGCAACTGAGCCAGACCCAGTCGCTCGGGGTTTTCGATGACCATCAAACTCGCATTGGGCACGTCGACGCCAACTTCAATCACGGTTGTGGCGACCAACAGGTCAATCTCACCACGTTTAAATGCGTTCATGACATCGGTCTTTTCCTGAGCCTTCATTCGACCGTGGATCAAAGCGATGTTGAGTGAATCTAATGCTTCTGACAATTGCTGAGCGGTGACTTCAGCCGCCTGGCATTGTATGACTTCTGACTCTTCAATCAGGGTGCAAACCCAATAGGCCTGGTTACCTTCTTTGCACGCTGCTTCGACTCGTGCAACCACGTCGGCGCGCCTACTATCGGGTAAAACCGTCGTGGTAATCGGCTGTCGTCCAGGTGGCAATTCATCGATCACGCTAACGTCCATGTCGGCGTATAAGCTCATTGTTAGCGTTCTGGGGATAGGCGTTGCTGTCATCACCAACTGATGGGGCAGTCGACCGTTGTGCTCTCCTTTCTGGCGGAGAGCAAGCCGCTGATGTACACCAAATCGATGTTGTTCATCGATGATAACGAGGCCAAGGTTATGGAATCGTACGGAGTCTTGAAACAATGCATGGGTACCGATAATGACCGAAGCGGTGCCGTTCTCTAGTAAAGCTAAGGTCTCAGTTTGCTTCTTGCCCTTTATCTTGCCAGTCAGCCATGCAACTTGAATACCTAGAGGCAAGAGCCATTCTGAAAAATTCATGAAGTGTTGTTCGCTCAATATTTCAGTTGGCGCCATGATCACGGTCTGATAACCGCTGTCAAAAGCAGCCAAACTCGCTAGGGCAGCAACCACTGTCTTTCCGGAACCGACATCACCCTGAACGAGACGCAACATCGGAATCGACCGGCAGAGATCCGCTTGAACTTCTCTGGTGACTTTGGTCTGGGCATCGGTGAGGGAAAAGCCGAGGTTGTTCAGCAATACCATCTGACTTGGAGAAGACTGTGAAAAAGCTTTACCAGGCAACTGTTGAGCCTGCTGTTTAATTTTGCGCATGCTCAGGTGGTGGGCTAACAATTCTTCGAAGGCGAGCCTTGAAAGAGCTGGATGAGTGCCGGTTGCAAGAATCTCCGGGTCGATGTCAGGGCTTGGGTTGTGGGCGGTGACCAACGCCTGGTTGATGTCCGGCGTTTTCAATTCTGGATACTGCTGACCGATACTATTGATCACTCTGCCGGCGTTCATCAGCCGTAAGACCTGGCCAACAATCTTTCTGAAGCGTTGCTGAGTTAAACCGTGGGTCGAGGGGTAGATGGGTGTTAGAGAGGTTTCGAGCGGACTATCAGATTGTACGTACTCTGGGTGATACATCTCAAGGCCCGCAGCACCGCGGCGCACTTCGCCGAAGCATCGAATCGAAGCACTATTCTCAAGGTTAGTTTGTTGAGCTCGGGAAAAATGGAAAAATCGAATCGTCAGTGTGCCAGTTTGATCTTGTAATTTTGCCAGCAAACTACGTCGTCTGCCAAAGGCTATATCGCAGGCGAGTACTCGTCCTTCAATTAATGCCATGGTCGACGGCTGGAGCGCGCCGATAGGCGTGATTTGAGTACGATCCTCATAACGTAGTGGTAAATGGAACAGGACATCCTGCAGGGTTCGAATGCCAAGTTTTGAAAGTTTTTCAGCTAGCGCCGGGCCCACGCCCGAAAGGCTAGTAACGTCTGCCTGATCGAGGGTCTCTGGCATTAAGCCGGAATAGCGACAATGGCATCCACTTCGACTTTTGCCCCCTTGGGCAAAGCGCTCACTTCTATTGCTGCTCTAGCTGGATAGGGTTCTTCAAGGAGAGCTGCCATGGCTTCATTAACCAGAGGAAAGTGATCCAGATTGGTGAGATACACATTGAACTTGAGGACATGGTTTAGATCGGTTCCAGCTGCATCACAAACCGCCATCAGGTTCCTAAATACCTGTTGGATTTGGGCTTCAATTTCATCGCTTACCAGTACCATCGAGGCCGGGTCGAGTGGAATCTGGCCGGAGATATACAGAGTGTTCTGGTGGGCTACTGCTTGAGAATAGGTGCCGATAGCAGCAGGCGCTTTATCCGTTGAGATGATCGTTTTCATCAGCCTCTCGTCCTCGTAATTTTGTTAATGGTTCTAACGGTGCGAAGTCGTTTGATGACGGCCGCCAAATGAATCCGATCTCGAACCGTCAAGACTATATTAACGGTGGATAGCGCTGCATCCCGTTCGACCATATTCATTCGTTCGATATTGGCGTCGGCACTGGTGATGCTGCTGGCGAGGGTCGAGATCATGCCCTTGTCATGTTCTAGTTCGACTCGTAGTTCAACGGAGTACTCATCGTCGACATTCGGATCCCAACGAATGGTCATCATCTCCTCTGGCTTGTCTCGAAACTCATGCATATTTCGACACCCATCAACGTGAACCACGATGCCTTTACCGGGCGAAATGTGACCTATGATTGGATCGCCAGGAATAGGCTTGCAACATTTTGCGTAGGTGACCACGAGCCCTTCGGTGCCTCTGATCGCTAAAGGCGCATGCTGACTTGGCTCATTAAACTCCTCGTCCTCATCGTCCATGAGTGATCGAGTGATAATGTAGGCCATTTGGTTACCAAGACCTATCGCTTCGAGGAGCTCGCTCACGTCGGAGATGTTTTTTTGCGAAAGTACTCGAGCCCATTGGACGTCTGTAATGTCGACCAGGGATTTTGATTGAGTTTCCAAAGCGCGTTCCAACAAGCGTCGCCCAAGCTCAATGGACTCAGACGATTTCTGATTCTTCAGCGCGTGACGAATGCTACCTCTGGCCTTACCCGTTATGACGAAGCTTAGCCATGCAGGGTTGGGCTGGGCGCCGGGTGCAGTAATTATTTCAACGGTCTGACCACTCTCGAGAGTTGTGGACAATGGGCCGAGGCGTCGATCGATTCGGCAGGCGACACAGGTGTTGCCAATATCTGTGTGAACTGCATAAGCGAAATCTACTGGTGTGGCGCCCTGGGGCAGATCGTAAATTTGTCCCGCGGGAGTAAAAACATAGACCTCATCGGGAAACAGGTCGATCTTAACGTTCTCGATAAATTCCAGAGAGTTGCCGGCGCTCTGTTGGATCTCGAGTAATCCTTTCATCCACTCCCGTGCACGTTTGTGGCTGCCGCTGGTATTTTCATCGCTGGTTTTATAGAGCCAGTGTCCCGCGATCCCATTGTTGGCAACCATTTCCATTTCGAAAGTTCTAATTTGGATTTCGATTGGCAGGCCATGCATGCCGAACAAAGTGGTATGCAATGATTGGTAACCATTGGCTTTTGGAATGGCAATGTAATCTTTGAATCTGCCAGCAACAGGTTTATAAAGATTGTGAACCGCTCCAAGCACGCGATAACAAGTATCGACGTCATCAACAATAATGCGGAATGCGTAAACGTCCATAATCTCGGAAAAGGACCGACGTTTGCTGCGCATTTTGTCGTAGATGCTGTAGAGGTGCTTTTCTCTGCCAAGTACTTCCGCTGGAATAGCTTCACGTTCCAAACAGGTTTCGATGGAAGACATGACTTTGCTAACAACTTCCTTACGGTTTCCTCGAGCCTTCAATACTGCTTTCTCGATCATTCGAGATCGAAGAGGATGCAAGGCCCTAAAACCCAGTTCTTCGAATTCTACGCGTATATTATTCATGCCAAGTCGATTGGCAATCGGCGCGTAGATTTCAAGGGTTTCCTTTGCGATGCGGCGTCGCTTTTCGGCATCCAGATGTCCGAGGGTTCGCATATTGTGGAGCCGGTCAGCAATCTTAACCAGGATGACGCGAATATCCTTAGCCATTGCCAGGGTCATTTTCTGAAAATTTTCTGCCTGAGCTTCCGCCCGGGATTGGAACATGCTTTTGAGCTTACTAACACCATCGACCAGGTTCGCAACAGCCTCATCGAATTCTTTTGACAAGGTGTGTTTTGGTACGCCGGTGTCTTCGATAACGTCGTGGAGAAGTGCAGCCATCAAACATTGATGGTCCATATGCATTTCAGCAAGAATGGCTGCGACAGCCAGAGGATGGTGAATATAGTCTTCACCAGACTTGCGTTTCTGCCCTGCATGGGCGATCTCGGCGAAGTAGTATGCATGTTTAACCTGATCTATTTGTTCAGGTTCAAGATATTCGCCGAGATCAAGCGCGAGGGAGTCAATCGTTAGCAATGAGTGCTCCGACTGACTCGCTGGGTGTTCAACCGAGGAGTATTAGAATTCTGTGGAAGGTAGGTTAAGTCCATCAGTTTGAGTATCAATCACCAGATCATGTTCTTCTAAATGGGGTTTATCCGTGAGGATCGAAGCATCAATTAAGCCTTCAGCGATCTCGCGAAGTGCCAGCACAGTTGGTTTATCGTTTTCTAGAGGCACCAAAGCGTCTTTGCCGCCAGTCGCGAGTTGACGTGCCCGCTTGCTGCTGACCATCACTAATTCGAAACGGTTCTCGACATTCTCTAGACAATCTTCAACAGTCACTCTAGCCATTAAAATCTCCAATTTTCGTGTGTGCTTTCTCCTCACTTGATGGACAAGTCAGGAGGCCGCGCAGTTTAACGAAAATTACAAGGTAAAAACAATAGCTTAGGGTGATGTTGTAAGCAATTCCGATAATAGGGTACTTTGCGCTGCGAGTTGGTTTTTAAGGCTAAAAGCCTGTTCACCACATTCTATGATTGACCGTATTTGGCTCAAAGCAACGTCAAAAACGTCATTGACGACCAAATAATCGAACTCTTTGTAGTGAGAAATCTCATTCATGGCCTCTCCAGTCCTACGCTCGATGGTCGCAGCATCATCCTGGGCGCGGCTATGTAGTCGTTCCTTCAGAGTGGCAAGGCTCGGAGGAAGAATAAAAATTGAGATTGCATCTTGGACCTGTTGTCTGATCTGAGCAGCACCCTGATAGTCGATTTCGAGCACCAGGTGCTTGCCCTGACTAATGATTCTAGTCATCGCGTCTCGACTAGTACCGTAGAGGTTGCCAAATACTTCCGCCGATTCGATAAAACCGCCCTCGCTTTGAAGGGAAAGAAAGTCCTCCGCAGAGACGAAATGATAATTAACACCATCCATCTCATGGGACCGCATCGGCCGCGTCGTGTGGGAGATAGCAACATCGATATTGGGGCTTGTTTCGATCAGCGCCTTAACCAGGCTCGTCTTGCCAGCACCCGAAGGCGCCGCGATCACAACAACTTCACCTTGCGATTGGGTCATTCGATGTTCTGCACCTGTTCTCGAATTTGCTCGATGATGACCTTCAGCTCCACTGCCGCGATAGTTGTATTGGCAGCGATGGCTTTCGATGAGAGCGTATTAGCCTCTCGGTTTAGCTCCTGCATGAGAAAGTCTAACCTTCGACCAGATGGCTTTTGGCTGGCCAAGGTAGATAAAACCTCGGTGACATGGGTTTCGAGGCGATCCAGCTCTTCAGCTACATCGCTCTTTTGAGCTTGATAAACCAGTTCCTGCTCTAGTCTGCCTTCGTCTACATCTACCCGTAGCTCAGCAATTCGGTCACGGATCCGTTGTTGCTGACGCTCCTGAATCAGGCTGACCTCAGCTCGGACAGTCGTGACGATGGTGCTGAGCTCTTTTAGCTTTTCGCGAATAATTCTTTCTAACTCAGCACCTTCTCTTGCTCGCATTTCGGTAAGAGCATCTGCTGCATCAGCAAAAACAGCAGCGATTACTGCGCCTAGGGCATCCTGATCTGGCTTTTTTTGTTCGAGAACGCCGGGCCACTGCAGCAGGTCTAAAGTAGTCGGTTGTTTTGCTTCAGGGAAAAGTGCTGACAATTGATTTGCTGCCCCTCGAAGCTTCTCTAAGCCCTGCTGATTGATTTGCAGGTCAGTTGGGTCGTCAGCAGTCGCTTCAATTCGAAGCAGGCAATCTAATTTCCCGCGCTGAATTTTGCCTTTCAGCACCTCCCTCAGGGTCGGTTCTAGGAATCGAAAAGACTCGGGTATCTTAAGATTTACATCCAGGTAACGTTGGTTCACGGAACGTACCTCCCAGACAATACTTTTGGATTCCGCCCGGGCGAATGCTGTCATGCTATTGGTCATATTATTTTTTGCGTCTTAGCGCCCTTCGATGATCCGCCCAAGTATAATGGAGTTTAATGTACCGGTAGGAAAATCAATGTCATTTACTCGTTCTAACAACCGCGCCCTCGACGAAGCTCGTATCGTCACCTTTGAAACGGGCTACACAAAACATGCCGAAGGATCAGTTTTGGTCTCGTTTGGAGATACCAAGGTAATTTGTACCGCCAGTGTAGATAACGGTGTGCCGGGTTTTCTTCGAGGTAAGGGGCAGGGCTGGCTAACCTGTGAATATGGCATGTTACCTCGTTCGACCAATACTCGCATGGATCGAGAAGCAGCGAGAGGTAAGCAGGGTGGGCGGACTGTCGAGATCCAGCGTTTGATCGGGCGATCTCTTAGAAGCTGCTTGGATATGAAAGCTCTGGGTGAATGTACGGTTCGAATCGATTGCGATGTTATTCAAGCCGATGGCGGAACCAGAACCGCTTCGATCACCGGGGGTTGTGTCGCGCTTCATTTGGCGTTGCAGAAAACGGCAAAAATTAAGGCGTTTACACAATTTGTTGGGGCTGTTTCGGTTGGTATTGTCGAGACGTCGCCGTTGCTCGACCTTGAATACATTGAAGACTCCTCCGCTGAGACGGATATGAACGTCGTGATGACCGAATCCGGCGCGTTTATTGAGGTCCAGGGCACGGCAGAAGGGGCGCCTTTCAACCGCTCAGAGCTAGATGCGATGCTTGGACTGGCAGAAAAAGGCATTGGTGAGCTGGTTATCGCCCAGAAAGCTGCCAGCGGAGTGGCCTAATGCGGCCCTTTCAGGAGCGATTTATACGATTCGCTGTTGAAAATGATGTGCTCCAGTTTGGCGAGTTCGTTTTGAAGTCCGGGCGGGTCAGCCCTTACTTCTTCAATGCGGGAGGCTTTAATACAGGAGCTGCCCTGCATCGACTGGGGCAATTCTATGCCGAGGCACTGGCGGCCTCGATGTTGAACTACGATATGTTGATGGGTCCAGCCTATAAAGGAATTCCGCTGGTCGCCACCACGGCGATTTCGCTTCAGGTGGAACAAAACCGCGACGTACCCTTTGTATTCAACCGCAAAGAAGCAAAACTTCACGGTGAAGGCGGGAATCTGGTCGGTGCGCCCCTCGCAGGGAACGTTGTGATTGTAGATGATGTGATCACGGCTGGTACCGCGATTCGAGAAGTCATGGCGCTACTTGCGGATACGCCTGCCACCGTTGTCGGTGTAGTGGTCGCAATAGATCGTGAAGAGCGAGGTCAGGGGCAGCTTTCAGCCATTCAAGAAGTGGCAGCAGAGTTTAGTATCGAGGTGGTCAGTGTCGTAAAATTGAGCGATATTGTTGCATACCTCGAGGCTTCTGGTGACTTTGGGGAAACTCTCAAGAATATGAAGGCGTACCAGGAGACTTATGGCATTTAGGGGACGGTCCAAAAATAGCGAACGAGGAAGGAGTGATTGTTCTAGATAGTCATGTCCCTGCCGGTTATGTCAAGAATCGGCCTTGCCGAACTAAAAAGGGCTTGTCTGATGACCCGCCACTGGGTTGGCCAATTCTGAGTTGGCATTCTTTGAAAATCACTTCGAACGAATTGGCTAATTCGCCCTTCTGCAGCCGCCAGCATTAAGTTTGCTGCAATGGCGACATCAATATCGACACACTGGTCGCCTCTGAGTTCAGCTTCACGAAGAATTTGTTTTAGTTGCAGTTCAAAACGGTCAAAAAATTGAGTTACCCGGGTCCGCAGCCGATCTGTTTCTCCGGCGAGTGGGTCCCCAGTCAAAATTCGAGTGATGCCGGGATTGCGCTCTGCGAAGGTCAATAGTAGATAGAGGGTTTTGTCACAACGACTATCGGTCGTGGCTTCATCGCTCAATATGACATTGATTCGAGAGAAAATGGTCTCTTCGATAAATTCGATGAGACCATCAAACATTTTTGCTTTGCTTGGAAAGTGTCGATAAAGGGCGGCCTCTGACACGCCGACGTGCTTTGCCAAGCCTGCCGTTGTGATCCGCCCGCCAGGCGTTGCTTCCAGCATTTCTGCGAGCGATTGAAGTATTTGCTGTTTGCGTGAGATTTTTTCTTCACCACTCATGATTGGTTTGTCTCCATAAGGCTTGAGGAGGAAATCATCGTGCCAACGCCCTCATCAGTGAGGAGTTCCAGCAAAACTGCGTGAGCAACTCGACCATCAATAATCTGTGCGCTGGTGACGCCTTGTTCTACGGCTTCAACCGCGCAACGAATCTTCGGCAGCATTCCGCCGCTGATCGTACCGTCTTGGATTAAGCGCTCCACATCACTTAACGTTAATGAAGACAGGAGGTGGCCAGACTTATCCTTAACACCTTCGACGTCTGTGAGTAGCATCAGCTTTTCAGCCTTGAGCTCCGAGGCAATTTTTCCGGCAACCAGATCTGCGTTAATATTGTAGGTTGTGCCATCCTCGCCAGCACCGATAGGTGCAATGACGGGGATAATATCGCTTTGGGTGAGCAGGTTAAGTAAAGATTGATTGATGCGGACAACCTCTCCGACATGGCCGATATCGATAATTTCTGGTGTGGTAAGTTCTGGTGAGGGTCGCTCGATAAGCATCTTCTTGGCGATGATGAGGTTCGCGTCCTTGCCAGTTAAACCCACGGCTTTGCCGCCCGCGGTGTTGATGAGATTGACGATGTCTTGATTCACCAGGCCGCCTAAAACCATTTGAACGACGTCCATAGTCTTGCTGTCGGTGACGCGCATACCATCGACGAAAGAACTTTGAATGTTAAGTTCCTTGAGAAGTTTGCCGATTTGAGGGCCGCCACCATGAACCAGGACTGGGTTTAATCCGACTAATTTCATGAGCACGATGTCACGGGCGAACTCTTGTTTAAGGGTGTTGTCAACCATGGCATGGCCGCCATATTTAATGACTATGGTGCGGCCGGTGAAGCGTTGTATATAAGGCAAAGCTTCAGTTAAAACGTTAGCGATATTCATCGCCGAATCTCGACTTAGGGTCATTTCGTCGCTCTATAAGGTGAGGCTAGCTTGAATAACTTCAAGGTTTTCTTCATCGTCGGCCTCAAATCGAAGTGTCAGGCAGGCGTTGGTATTTGAGGCGCGCACGAGACCGCAACCGTCTGCGACATCCACTCGCAATCCGTCGATGTCTGTGATCGTAGCATCGCCAAAATCGCCAAAATCGGCAGAAGAACTCACTGTTTTCCTGAGGACCCGAAGCCTGAGGCTCCGCGGTCTGTTTCGTCAAACTCTTCAACAATTTCAAACAGTGCCTGAACGACGGGCACAATCACCATTTGGGCGATTCGATCCCCTGGCTCGACAGTGAAAGCTATACTGCCGCGATTCCAACAAGACACCATAAGCTCTCCTTGATAATCAGAGTCTATTAGACCGACTAGATTGCCGAGCACAATGCCATGTTTATGACCTAAACCTGAGCGGGGCAAGATCATCGCCGCATAGTTGGGGTCAGCTAAATAGATGGCGATGCCGGTTGCAATCAAGGTGGTGTCCCCGGGTTCGAGAGTCACAGGATTGTTCAGGCACGCTCGAAGGTCCAACCCAGCGCTGCCGACGGTCGCGTGGGCGGGCAATGGATACTCATCCCCCACTTTTGGGTTCAATATCTTCAACTGAATAGCTTTCATTCTAGGCGCTCTCGTTCTAGGTGCTCTCGTTCTAGGTGCCGTGCGATCAGTGAGATAATGTGCCTCGATAATGTACTTTTAGACATAAGCGGTAAGCTGGTCTCGCCCTTGTGCGACAAAATGGTAGTAGCATTGTCGTCGCTATTAAAACCGATCCTTTGGTCAGATACGTCATTGGCCACAATGAGATCGAGATTCTTGGCAACGAGCTTTTTACGAGCATAGTCCACGAGGTTATGTGTTTCAGCAGCAAAGCCAACGGTAAATGGCTTAGGAGTGTGATTTGCGACTGCAGCTACGATATCGGGGTTTTCCGTTAGTTCCAGGGTCAGAAAATTATTGCCGTTCACCTTTTTGATTTTCTGACCGGCCGGATTGATTGGCCGATAGTCTGCTACGGCTGCCACTGCGATAAAAATGTCACAGCCCTTTAGATTTTCCATGACTGCGTCATACATTTCTTGAGCAGAAGTCACTCTGACCATATTGGCTCGATCGACTGCTGGCAGCTCGGTGGGGCCAGTGACGAGAGTCACCTCTGCTCCAGCTTCGATCGCTGCTTCTGCTAGAGCGTAACCTTGTTTTCCCGAACTGTGGTTCGAAATATAACGTACTGGGTCAATGGCCTCTCGAGTGGGTCCAGCAGTGATGACAACTCGTTTGCCTGACAATAATGTTGAGGGGAACAAATTGTTGACAGCATCCACAATCAGAGGAACATCAAGAAGCCGGCCTTCGCCAACCTCACCACAGGCCTGGCTGCCAGATTCGGGTCCCAGAACATGCACCGGCCCGGTGATGAGTTTATCTATATTGGTTTGTGTATTGCGGTTGTTCCACATCGCTTGATTCATTGCTGGGGCGACAGCGATCGGACATTCTGCTGCCAGGCAAAGCGTCGTCAGCAGGTCGTCTCCCTGACCCGAGACCAGTCGGGCGATAAAATTGGCGCTGGCGGGCGCTACTAAAACTAGATCCGCCCATCGGGCTAATTCGATATGACCCATCACAGATTCAGTTTCTGTATCCAAAATATCAGTGTGTACGGGGTGAGTCGAAAGCGCCTGCATGGTAAGCGGCGTGATGAATTCGGTAGCGGCTTTTGTCATGACAACGCGAACGTCCGCACCTTGATCTTGGAGACGCCGAGTCAGCTCAGCAGCTTTATAGGCAGCGATACCGCCGGTCACGCCGAGCAGAATGCGTTTATTTGTCAGGTTCATCAGTATTGGCTCATTGCCTACAAGCGTTGGTGCAATTAGACGACAGACCGGAGTCATCAGGATCGGTAAAGATACCATCCACTGAATGCTGGTGTAAGTGCTTAATTACGGCGTAAGCAAGATATGACAAACAGCAACCCGCCTGTGGTTAAGTCAGCGGTGTGAGTTGACTCGACTCTTCTGACGACAAAGGGGCATCTGTGGATTGGCCGATTAATGAAAGACCAAGGGAAAAGTTGCTGGCTCATGGCGCGGCTTCGTTAACCGATGTTGAACTTGTCGCCATCTTTCTCAGGACCGGTACCGCCAAACAACCGGTGCTTCACCTCGCGGATAGTCTGATCCAACAACTGGGAGGCATACGGGGTCTACTGGAAGCAGACTATCAAACCCTTTGCCGCTGTCACGGGGTCGGTCTGGCCAAATATGTTCAACTTCAGGCTGCGCTAGAGCTGGGAGAGCGCTTTTTATTTGCCAGCCTGACCCGCGGTGATGGTTTGTTGGACCCTTCTACGACGAGACGATTTCTGAAGAGCAAACTACGGGGTTACGATCGTGAGGTGTTTGCCTGTTTGTTTTTGGATAACCAGCATCGAGTGATCAGTTACGAAGAATTGTTTTTTGGCACAATTGATGGCGCGAGTGTCCATCCTCGAGAAGTCGTCAAGCGGGTACTTCATCACAACGCGGCGGCAGTCATTTTTGCTCACAATCACCCCTCAGGCGTTGCAGAGCCTAGCCAGGCTGACCAGCGGATCACAGAACGGCTAAAATCCGCCCTGCTGTTGGTGGACGTGAGAGTGCTAGATCATATGATTGTCGGCGATTCTGAGGTTATGTCATTCGCCGAGACTGGACTAATATAAGCGCGAACTATTTGAATACGGTCACCTCTTCTGGTATAAAGCACGGCTCTTTATATGCACCCCGAAACTGCGGCGGCCTTCCAAATCGTCGTAGGATCAAAATCGTGCAGAAATCGCTGCTAAATGCGGCCACAGAATTCAAAATGAAGGCTTAGATCATGTCAAAGGTATGCCAGGTAACAGGCAAGCGCCCGGTCACCGGAAACAATGTTTCCCACGCGAATAACAAGACGCGCCGTCGCTTCGTGCCCAATATTCACGACCATAGGTTCTGGCTGGAAAGCGAGAACCGTTTCGTCAAACTTCGAGTTTCTGCGAAAGGAATGAGAATTATCGACAAGCGTGGTATTGATGATGTTGTTGCGGATCTTCGATCTCGCGGCGAGAAACTATAAGGAGTTCGATCCTATGAGAGATAAAATTAAGTTGGTGTCTTCTGCCGGTACCGGTCATTTTTACACCACAACTAAGAACAAGCGCACCATGCCCGACAAGATGGAAATGAAAAAGTTTGATCCAGTGGTTCGTAAGCACGTCATGTATAAAGAGTCTAAAATCAAGTAATCTGATTTTCCCTCTCGAAAAGACCGGTTTGCCGGTCTTTTTTTTGCCTATCTGTTTTACCTCTGCTTTTTCACCTCAATTCATGCGGTCTAGCAACAGATTGCCAAATTCGTCTGTGGTAAATCTCCAACCTGCTTTGACATAGGTAGTGGAGTGATCTTCGATGACAAGGGCGGGTCCCGTCGCCTGACGGCCGAAGCCTAGCTGCCGGCGCGAAAACACTTGAATACCCATCGATTTAGCAGGTTCTGACTCTATTGGTGAGTCCAGCAAAGTAAGTTCTGGTGCTGGCTCGGTTCCTTCGAGATGTACTCTACAATTCAGTATTTCGACTGGCCGTGGAATGCTATGACCGTACTGTTTCTTGTGTGCATCATGGAAATGCGCTTCAATTTTGGTTAGATCACCCTCGAAGGGTAAGTTGAGGGTGAAGGTCTGTCCCGTGTAACGTAGATCGAGACTATCGCGGCGAGCGATGTTGTTAACGCCTTCCTTCGCAAGCTCGCGGCGGCCCTTCTGGGCTAGCTCATCTAGCGTAGCCATTAAGACACCGGAAGCCAGCGAATCGATTTGTGTTTGCAGGGTTTGGGCTAACTCGCGGCCTGGCTTTGCCGTTAGCATACCCAGTGCCGAGAGAACCCCACCATGAATAGGCACGACGGCGGCTCGTATTTCCAAGGACTCGGCCAGCTCACAGAGATGAAGTCCACCTGCACCGCCAAAGCACATGAGCGTGAAGTCCCGAGGGTCGTGGCCTCGCTGTACAGAAATGACCCTGAGTGCCTGGCTCATGTGTTCGTTTGCAATGTCGATGATCCCCTCAGCGACCTCCTCAACTTTCTGGTCCAATTTTACTGCCAGAGTTTGCAGTGCAGCTTTAGCTGCAGATAAATTCAGTTCTAGTCCATCGGCAAGCTTGTTGGCGGCGCTCAAACGGCCAAGAAATAGGTTGGCGTCGGTAACTGTGGGCTTTGTCCCACCCTGGTTATAGCAGGCTGGACCTGGGACGGCTCCGGAAGACTCGGGGCCCACTCTTAGAAGCCCGCCGGCGTCTATGTAGGCAATCGAGCCGCCGCCTGCCCCAATAGTGTGGATATCGCACATTGGTATTCCAATAGGCATTCCAGCGATGTGGCCATTGTTGGTCAAGGTAAAATGATTCTCAAGCAAGGCAACATCCGTCGAGGTTCCACCCATGTCGAAGGTGATGAGTTGAGTTCGACCAATCCGCTGACCGATGTATTGCGCGGCAGCGAGACCGCCTGCTGGCCCCGAAAGTAGTAGATTGACTGCGCGATTAGCGGCCTGTTCACTCGAAATCGTGAGCCCGGATGACTGCATGATATAGACGGGCGTCGGTGTCAGTTCCTGGCTTAACGCCCTCAGATAGCGTTGGATTAAGGGTCCTATCCAGCCGTTGATCCAGGTGGTTACACCCCGCTCGTACTCGCGGTATTCCGGCAATATGTTCGAGGATCTCGATACGAAGTACTGAGCCTCAAAAAGCCGTTGCAGTTGAAGCTCGGCATCCGGGTTAAGAAATGAAAACAGTAGATTGATCGCAACGGACTCCGGGGCCAATTCGTCCACTAGGGCTTTGAGTGTTTCTAATTCACCCTCGGCAAAGTCACTGATGGCATCACCCCTTGCGTCGACTCGGGCAGAGACTTCAAGCATCAATTCTGGCTCCACGGCAATCTTGCGGTGTACTGGCGTCAGATTGTAGAGCTCGGGACGAACTTGGCGTCCGATTAAGATTACGTCCTTGAGTCCGTGGTTGGCTATATAGACGGTTCTTACGCCTTTTCCCTCAAGAGTCGCGTTGGTCGCGACGGTCGTTCCATGAATAAGATCAACATTCCCACTTTCGACAGAATCCATCAAACCGAGGTCTCGAATACCTTGTAGGATAGCTTTTTGAGGTTGGTCTGGAGTCGATAAAACTTTATGTACTCGCCAGGCTGACTGATCGCCAGGAATACAAACAAAGTCGGTAAAGGTACCGCCCGTATCGATGCCAAGTAGGATCTTTTTCGTCACGCAGGCACCCTATCTCAGCAACTAGAAAAATGCCATGCTGCTTCACTTTCAAAATAGCGATTAATGCAGTGCCAGAGCTACCGGAAGTTGAAACAACCCGCCGGGGAATACACCCCCATGTGGTCGGGCGGCGAATTACCAATGTCCTGGTTCGAGAGCCAAGACTACGATGGCCTGTGACACCGGCCCTGGGCCAGAATCTCACGGGCCAAAAAATTCTGGATGTTAGCCGAAGAGGTAAATACCTATTTGTCCACACGGCGGCAGGTCGAGCCATGATTCATCTTGGAATGTCTGGCAGTTTGCGAGTCCTGCCCAGTAAAACCGAGGCGGAAAAACATGATCATATTGACCTCTGTCTAGATGATGGGCGAACGCTACGCTATCGAGACCCTCGACGGTTTGGTTCATTCTTCTGGCTGGTCGGTGACGATAGCCACAAATTGATTGAAGGTCTTGGTCCAGAACCGCTGAGCGAAGACTTCGATGGCAACTACCTTTTTGCGAGATCCCGAAAGAAATCGGTTGCGATAAAGCAGTTTGTCATGGACAGCAAGGTGGTAGTCGGCGTGGGTAACATTTATGCCAACGAGTCGCTATTTACGGCAGGTATTCGCCCGGATCGAAAAGCTGGAACCTTGTCACGTAAACGGTATTTAGATCTCGCCGTAAGAATCAAGGTTGTGCTGAGTGCTGCAATCGAAGCGGGCGGCACAACCCTTCAGGATTTTGTCAACGAGAATGGTGAGCCGGGCTATTTTCGTCAGGAACTCAAAGTTTATGGCCGTGGAGGCGAGCTCTGCTCATCCTGTAGTGGGTTGCTAGTAGAAACCCGCCTGGGGCAGCGAACAACTGTTTATTGTCGAAGGTGTCAGCGGTAGGAGATCTTTAACTATCGTCATTTCGGCATAATCTACCGAAAAGCAGAAAGTAACGTGGCGCAAGACGCCACCTTAAGTTTCAAGATTCACTCTAACCTTTTTAGATCAATCATTTCATTTCGATCTTTTTAATTCGAGGCAATCAGGGTGATAAATCTGATAAGAGTGAGTCTCTCCGAGTTTTTACTAGCCTGTCCAAACATGCTTCAGGCCGCCTCGGTTACCCTAGTCCTGGCCAATAGAACTAGCCAATCTTTCCGGCAATCAACGCCTCGTTGACGGAAGGATGAACGAACTTACTGACGTCGCCGCCATACCCCGCAATCTGTCTGACCAGTGATGAGGATATGTAAGAAAACTCCTCGGAGGGCGCCAGGAAGACAGTTTCTAACCCGGGTTGAAGTACACGGTTCATATTAAGCATCTGGAATTCGTATTCGAAGTCCGTCACGGTTCGAATGCCCTTCAATATCACTTCAGCCCCTACTTCTTTGGCGAATTCGACGGTCAGCGTATTAAAGCCGATCACCTCCACGTTCTTGATATGGCACAGGGCTTCTTCCGCCAGCTTCACGCGAAGCTCCAATATACTCGGGCTCTTGTGCGGGCTTGTCGCGATACCCAAGACTACCTTGCCGAAAATTCGAGCAGCGCGCTCGACGAGATCAGCATGGCCGTTATGGATCGGATTAAATGTTCCGGGATACAGTACTGTTGTCATGGGCGCTTCGAGAAATCAAAATCAACGGCATCATACATGACCTAAACGTCAGTGCCACCCAGTTGGATTGGGTTGTTTTTAGAGGCTCTCCCGCCGCGCGACGAGAGCATAGTGAACAGCACCCGCTTTTTTTTGGCGTTCTATGCGAGTGCCATTCGGAGCATGCTCAAGCTGGCGACCACTCTCAACGTATACTTGCCCAGCTTCGGCCAAGAGAGTTGGTTGCATCAATTGGGTCAGGAGTTCCGCTAAATCATCATCGACAAAGGGTGGGTCAAGAAAAATTAAGTCAAAAGGAGGGCCAATATAATTCGTCAGCCAGTGCCGAGCGTCTGCTAACTCGCAGCGGTAACGATCCGTTGCTGCTCCAAGAGCTCTCAAGTTGGTCATAAGGGCGCTATGAGCTTGAGGCTGGCGGTCAAGAATAGTGCAATGCTGCGCCCCTCTGGATAGAGCTTCGAGGCTAAGAACGCCACTTCCGGCGAATGGTTCAAGACATCTTGCCCCGCGAATGTCGGCCTTAAGCCAATTGAATAGTGTTTCTCTGACGCGGTCGGGCGTCGGGCGAATCTCTTCGAGGTTTGCGAACTGAATCTGCCGGCTGCGCCATTCACCGCCGATGATTCGTAGGCGGCGAGGAGCGTTGGCCACTATTGCGGAGGCCAATTTTTGATGTGGAGGTCCTGCTGAGGGAATGGAATTTCAATGTTTGCGCGCGTTCGGAGTGCAACGTATCGGGCTTGCATTGAGGTAACCCAGCCCATCTGCCCCTCAATCTCTATGATGAAGGCGATATCGACCCGATTCCCCAGACTCTTTCGAACAAAGTCTCGAAATTGGTGGCCAAACATGGCGGCTGGGGCGATCGCTGCGACAATAAGACCTAGTTGTGCAGCCACGTTGATGGTCAACAAGGTATTTTGAATCCAGCACAACCATTGCTGGGCAAGTGAGGTCATGCCATCGAGGGGGACAAATTCGTCTAGATCTGACTTTTGGTTTTCTTCCATTTGCCAAGAATAACCGAAATTGCAGGCAGTCGCGTCATTCCGAGAAAGCCTTTGCGGTGCGTATCCATTCTCCGGATAATCGTCTATTCATCGAAGCTGCGCATCGCAACTTCGTGAAATTGTTGGTATTAGTGGATAATTCGATGAGTGATGCAGATACAAACCAAAAGCCAGGGTTTTTTTCCCGGGTAAAATCTGGTTTGTCGAAAACCCGATCAAAGTTTTCAGAAGGAATGGGTCGCCTCATTTTAGGCGAAAAACTGATCGACGATGAGTTGCTTGAGGATATCGAAACACTCTTGTTATCCTCGGATGTTGGCGTCCCGGCCACGACTGAGATTATTGGTGACCTTACTCGCAAGGTGGCTCGAAAGGAGCTGGCGAATTCTGGCGCCCTATACGAGCATCTGCAGTTACAACTCACGGGTATGCTCGAAGAAGTAGAGGCACCACTGGTCATTGGCGGTGACCATCAGCCGTTTGTCATATTGATGGTCGGCGTTAATGGAGCGGGTAAAACCACAACAATTGGAAAGTTGGCGAAACAATTTCAAGCAGAAGGCAAGTCTGTTTTGCTTGCTGCAGGGGACACCTACAGAGCGGCGGCAGTTGAGCAACTTAAAGTATGGGGTGAGCGGAACAACGTGCCGGTAATTGCTCAGGGAACCGGCGCGGATAGTGCGTCGGTGATCTTCGATGCGCTAGAGGCAGCTCGCTCGCGAGGTGTTGATGTGCTGATTGCAGACACAGCGGGCCGCTTACAGTCAAAGAAAAACCTGATGGATGAATTGTCGAAGATCAAACGAGTATTAGGAAAGCTCGATGAGTCCGCCCCTCATGAGGTGATGTTGGTACTGGATGCAACAACGGGGCAGAATGCAATTTCTCAGGCAACGCAGTTCCAAGCCGCTGTTGCTGTTTCGGGTATTACGCTGTCCAAGTTGGACGGGACGGCGAAAGGAGGGGTTATTTTTGCCATTGCGAAGCAGCTACAGCTACCCATCCGTTTTATTGGTGTGGGTGAGAAGGTTGATGATCTTCGAGAATTTCGTGCCAAAGAATTTGTTCAGGCGCTCTTTGAGTAATAGCGCATGATTCGTTTCGATCAGGTCAGTAAACGTTATGAGGGAGGCAAGGAAGCCCTCTCTGGGGTTAGCTTTGAGTTGGCAGACGCCGAGATGGCGTTTCTAACGGGCCACTCCGGCGCCGGAAAAAGCACCTTAATGAAACTGATCATTATGATGGAGCGACCTAGTCAAGGTCAGGTATTCCTTCAGAATCAAAATTTGAATCGTCTGGCTCGGCGATATATCCCCCAAATGCGTCGAAATGTCGGGGTTGTTTTCCAAAATCACCAGCTCCTGTTCGATCGCACTGTGTTTGACAATGTTGCGCTGCCTCTTGTTGTGGCGGGCTATCAACCGAGAGAAATAGGACGGCGGGTTCGTGCTGCGCTTTCCAAGGTAGGCTTGTCCGATAAAGAGTCCCGCTTTCCCGTTGCTCTATCGGGCGGTGAACAACAACGGGTTGGCATCGCTCGAGCCGTCGTGAACAAGCCTCCGGTCTTATTAGCCGATGAACCGACCGGAAACCTCGATCCAGAACTCTCTGCAGAAATCATGAATCTATTCCAACAGTTTATGCAGGTTGGGGTCACCATATTAATAGCGACTCATGATCTTGAGCTGGTCAAGAAGATGGGCTTGCGCCAGTTAGCCCTGAATCACGGGCGATTGAACGGCTGATGGTGAAAACAACAATCAAAGGCGCCAGCACCCATGCGTTGGGTATAAAGGACAAGGTCTGGGCTGCAGGGGCCCATCACCGGGAAACCTGTGTTAAAACGCTAAGGGATCTTCTTTCGAGCTGGGTGACCAGCCTGATGACCTGGCTGGTGATTGGTATTGCGTTAGCCCTACCGGCAATTCTCTATTTACTGCTAGCCAACGCTGGTAGCCTGGGAGGAGGTTTTGATGGAGGTGCTCGAATCAACCTATATCTCGCGAAGGACCAAAATTTGTTGTCTCTTCTGGCAGAAATAAGGGCCTATCCCGAAATCGAAAGCGCCGAGTTGATTAACGCAAACGATGCCCTGAAGAGTTTTGAAGCTGAAACGGGCTTCGGCAACATTCTCCTCAGCCTGCCCAACAACCCCTTACCAGATGTTATCGAGGCTCAACCTGAAAGCTTGTCGCCCGCAGAGCTAACTATGCTTGTGATGCAACTGGAAGCTGTCACCGGTGTTGAGCGCGCCGCGGTCGATCTTGAGTGGATCGAACGACTCTTTGCCATCCTGGCCCTCGGAGAACGGTTCGTGACAACCCTAGGGCTATTTCTGTCTCTCGGCGTAGTTTTGGCAATTGGCAACACCATCCGCCTGGCGATCGAAAACCGGCGGGCGGAAATTGAAATCATCAAGCTTGTCGGAGCCACTGACGCCTTTGTTCGACGGCCCTTTTTGTACCTCGGGTTTTGGTACGGTTTTGGCGGCGCTCTCATTGCATGGGTAATGGTGCAACTGAGCTTGCTGGTGTTAAGCGGTCCGATAGAGGAGCTTCTAAATTCTTATCAGAACCAGTTTTTCTTAGAAGGATTAGGTCCGGCGACAACTTTTAGCCTGTTTGCGGTGGGTATTGGATTGGGTGTTGGCGGTGCTAGTATCGCAGTTAGTAGGCACTTGCATACAATAGAGCCCACTTGAAATAAAGGTTCGTGGTGACGGGCTTACTTTTTGTAGTTAGATCGTTGTGGTGAAATAGAGAATTTACGCGATACCTGATATTGATCAAACAAGGTGGTAGAATCTCCCTCCCGCGAATAAGAGTCGACTATGGGTACAAATATTTTGCCAATGGACGTGCTTTCTCCAGGTGCAAACCTCGAGGCGTACATTCAATCGGTCAATAGCATTCCAATGCTCAGCAAAGATGAGGAAGTGGAGCTCGCCAATCGCCTGTTTCATGACGAAGAGTTGGATGCTGCCCGGCAATTGGTACTGGGGCACCTGCGATTTGTGGTTTACGTTGCTCGCTCATACTCAGGCTATGGTCTTTCTCAGGCTGACCTGATTCAAGAAGGTAACGTTGGGTTGATGAAAGCAGTTAAACGATTTAATCCGGAATATGGTGTTCGTTTGGTTTCCTTTGCGGTGCATTGGATAAAAGCCGAAATGCACGAGTACATTTTGAAGAATTGGCGCATCGTAAAGGTCGCGACCACCAAAGCGCAGCGCAAACTGTTCTTCAATCTTAGAAGCTCAAAACAGCGCCTCGGCTGGATGAACGATGCCGAGGTTAACCACATCGCGAGCGAGCTCGGGGTTGAGCCTGCTCAGGTGCGGCAGATGGAAGGCCGATTATCATCTAGAGATGAAGCCTTTGATGCGGGTCCTGAGGATGACGAATTTGCGGTGCGCCCTGCGCAATACGTTACCCGTGACGACGACAATCCAGCTGACATTGTTGAGTCGAATATCAATAGTGAGCGGGAGCGAGCGCAGCTTCGAGAGGCCTTTGTTCGCCTGGATGATCGCGCTCAGGAAATTGTTCGACGTCGCTGGTTAACCGATAACAAGTCCACATTGCACGAGCTTGCAGCGGAATTTAGCATTTCAGCTGAGCGGGTCCGTCAGCTAGAACAAAACGCTTTGAAAAAGCTGCGTAAAGAGATTGCTGCTTAGTCAGTGATTCATCAGCCCTCATGATAAAAATTTTGCTCATCGTAGCAGCTCTCTCGGGACTTATTACCGTGGCATTGGGAGCTTTTGGGGCGCATGGCTTAAAAAACAAGCTGGCACCAAACCTGATGTCTGCTTTCGAAACTGCGGTGCAATATCAGGCCATCCATACCCTCGCTATTCTTGCGGTCTGTTTGTTAAGTCTTCACTTTGGTCGAGGTATCTGGTTTCAATACTCAGGGCTAAGCTTCGGTATTGGCATTTTGCTTTTTAGTGGCAGCCTCTATGGTCTCGCGCTGACAGGTATGCGCTGGCTCGGGCCCGTCACGCCGATTGGCGGGCTGTTCTTGATGATTGGTTGGGCGCTGATGTTGCTGGCGACAATCAAGCACGTTACCGATCAGTAATCTCGTGCCGGGAAACCATCATCGGCCTATTCGTAGTTTTGTGATTCGTGAAGGAAGAATGACGCCCGGGCAAAAACGTGCTTTGGAAGAGGCTTGGCCGGAATTTGGTCTTGAAGTCTCTGGTGGGCTGTTGGATCTCGATAGCCTATTCTCAAACTCGGCCCCGACTATTTGTGAAATTGGTTTCGGCATGGGGGATTCTCTTTTTGAGATGGCTGAAAAAAATACCCACCTGAATTACATTGGCGTTGAGGTTCATCGCCCAGGAGTCGGGCACCTGTTAAAGCTCGCTGAAGAATCGTCTCTCAACAATCTAAAGGTTTTTGCAGAAGACAGCATAGATGTTCTAACAGAATGCATACCGCCTAAGAGTCTAGACGGTGTCCAAATATTCTTTCCGGATCCATGGCACAAAAAGAAACATCATAAGCGGCGTCTGATCAGCGAAAGTTTTTCTGAGTTATTACAAAGTCGGTTGAAGACCGGTGCTGTACTGCATATTGCGACTGACTGGTCGCACTATGCGGAATCCATTGCGGAAACTTTGTCAAAATGGCAAAAAGCTTCTATACCCGAACGCGCCGAAACGAAATACGAACGGCGTGGCCTCGGACTTGACCATGAGGTTTTCGACCTCGCATACACTGCTCGTTAGGGAAAGGCTCGTTAGGGTGTTGCTAACATCAAAAGCTCATTGAGAAACTGCAGCCCGCGGTTAGTCGGTCTGATGCGGTCATTCAATACTGTGACCATCTGCCTGACGACAGCGGCTTTTAGAAAATCGTCTAATGCAGACTCTGGTAGTTTTGTCCTCGTGCTAAAAGCAGATCTAGAAAACCCTTCGTTCATGCGCAACGTGTTCATTAAATATTCGAGCAGCATGTCTTTTGGATCAATCGCTTGATGGTTGGATTTTTGGCTAGCTAGATAGTCTGCGGGTAATCGAGTTTTGGTCGTCCGAATGATGGCATCGGGCAACGTAATTTTGCCATGTGCTCCAGCGCCAATACCAAGGTAGTCTCCGAACTGCCAGTAATTGAGATTGTGTTTTGCCTGTCGATCGAGTTTTGCAAAGGCGGACACTTCATAGCGCTCGTATCCAGCCGCATTCAGGCACTCAAGACCACGTTGGTAGATCTCCCAAAGCGTATCATCATCGGGTAGAGCCGGTGGTCGTTTGTAAAAAACCGTATTGGGTTCGACGGTCAGCTGATACCAGGATATGTGTTCAGGTCCAAGCTGAATAGCTGATTCAAGGTCCTCAAGGGCGCCCTCAGGGTTCTGATCCGGAAGGCCGTGCATAAGGTCCAAGTTAATGTTCGTAAAGCCTGCGTCACGAGCTGCATAGAACGCCTCCGTCACCTCGTTTGCGGTATGGATACGACCGAGAATAGATAGGTGCTGACTCGAAAAACTTTGCACGCCGATGCTCAAACGATTGATCCCCGCAGCTCGATACCCCGTAAACTTCTCATAATCTGTTGTGCCCGGGTTTGCCTCCAAGGTCACCTCACAGTCCGCTGCTAGATTAAGTCGAACGCGAAGGGTATCCATCAATGAGGCAATCGACTCTGGTGAGAACAAACTTGGTGTACCGCCGCCCATAAATACCGACTCTATCGAACGACGATCAATCCCTGCGCCGTGAGCACCAAGGTCTTTCTCCAAATCCTGCAGAAGTGACTCGATGTATAGTCGTTCTGGCAGATCGCCTTTTGCCTCGTGTGAATTAAAGTCGCAATAGGGGCATTTTCGGACACACCAGGGAAAATGGATGTAAAGCGATAGAGGGATGTTAGTCGCCATTGATTAGCCGATTAAACTCTTGCAGCGCCTTACCCCGGTGGCTGAACAGACGTTTATCTGCCGCGCTTAAGGTTGCGACTGAACTGCCTAAGTCCGGAACAAAAAACAAAGGGTCATAGCCAAAACCGCCGTCGCCGTCTGGCTCTTGCAAGATTTCTCCTTCCCAGGTTCCTGAGGCAATAATTGGCATAGGGTCGAGCGCATGCCGGAGATAGACAATGACACAGCGAAATCTTGCTGTGCGTTCGACAATACCGTTGAGAGCGATGAGTAGTTTCTGATTGTTGTCAGCGTCGGTAGCCGCGTCGCCTGCATAGCGGGAAGAATAAATGCCAGGTTGACCCAATAAATAGTCAACTTCTAAGCCAGAGTCATCCGCGATCGCAGGTAAACCAGAGATTTGCGATG
>Ga0222633_1000481_pt1 | contig 35440 bp, 38 predicted proteins | sample AntAcemetageno48_FD_179816 | JGI IMG/M metagenome (GOLD analysis project Ga0222633, IMG submission 179816) | Saline water microbial communities from Ace Lake, Antarctica - #48 | ecosystem: Environmental > Aquatic > Non-marine Saline and Alkaline > Saline | place: Antarctica: Ace Lake | collected...
CAGGTGTCTCGAGGAGGAGATTGCTGTAAACGTAGCGGGCGACATCCCTGTATTGATCCCCGTCCTCGATAACGTCGAGGAGATAAGGGAGGCTCTTCTCGGAGTTGCCGGATGGGATAAACCACAAAAATCGGCTAAACATTTTAATAAAGGGGGGCAGGTTATCTGCCACATGATAGCCGACTCCCAGATGCATTTTGGCATCGATGAGCGTCGGGTCTCCTGCGAGTGCGGTTTCCAGGTAGTTAATACTGGCAGTGCCACGTTTTCCAGCCTGATAATAGTTTCCTCTTAGCCCGTTATAGTAAGCGAGGATAAAGTTGGCCTGGCCGCAGTAGTAATTGGCTGTCGTGCCGACCTGCACATCATCAATCCGTGGCTCGCACCACTCGAGGGTGCGGGCGGCATGTTCCATCAACTCTGCATCGTACGTTGTCTGGGTTTCGTCCCATGTCAGGTGAGTGATGATGGTGTTGAGGGCGAACACATGGCCTGCCGGTTGAGTGTAACGATTGATGAGCTCCTTCTCGATCACCTTGGCTGACACAAAATCGCCGGACAGGCGAAAGAGTGTGCCCTGCTTTTCCAGTGCATGCATCGACTCGTCGGCGAACACAGAAAAGCAGGTCGCAACGATGGCTAAAACCAGTAGAGGGCGGGTGAACAACTTCATGGGTTTCATTTTACGTAATTGAAGACCGTTAAACAGGCACATTATTTTCATTGATGATTTTGACCAGCACGAGTTTGCTGAAACCAATGATTTAGATTGTTCGCGAACATTCGGTAGGCCTATCATGGTTCTTGTAGATCCCACATGAGAACGCGTGAAACCAAATACTATTAGCCGCGATGAGATTGCGCTCGATCCTGCCGAGCTGGATGCGCATCTTCAGTCTTCCCTGGATGAGACACATCGTGATTTGGCCTGGATCAGAACCAGCTTGATTGCGGCGCTTTATTCTGTACTCACGATGGTGAACTATCTGACTCTCGAGGGTGAAGCACGAGTGAACGCGATGGTGTTCTCGATGGTTGTCGCCATCAGTTTCGTGCTCATCACCGGTTTTCACCGTTTCCGTCACTACCCTGCCCGGCAAACCAATCTGGTGACCTTTGGCGAGATATGCATCCTTCACATGGACAGCATAGCCTTTAGCATAGTCACGAATGACAGCATGAGCGGCTTCGGCGTTTACTTCCTGATGATCGGTTCGGGAATTTTTATGACGACCGGGCGATCGGTGGCGATTACCTGCCTGATGCTGCTGACGACCTGGATCGCTGCAGTGATTTTTCGCGATGCTTCGCCTGACCCGGGCCGGGAGGCCATGATGTTGATTGCTGCGTTTTTCGGCGCATTCTTCTTTTATTTCATGCGGCTCAGGTCGACCAGGCGGTTAAGCGAACACCAGCTGATGGAACAGAAATATAAAGAGTCGCTTGAGCAAGCGCTGGAAGAGATCGAAACGTTGAGCGGACTATTACCAATATGTGCCAACTGTAAGAGTATCAGGGGCGAGGGTAACGAATGGACCGAGCTCCACGTGTATATTCGTGAACATTCCGACGTTGAGTTTACGCACTCGGTCTGTCCGGGCTGCCAGGAGAAGCTTTACCCGGAGTTATCGAAGTAACGGTCCTAGAGTCTGTTAACGGCCTCTTCTGAGAGTATCAGAGCGACCTCAATCCGGCTTCGCATGTGTTCAAGGTCTATCCCTTCAGCGCTTTTTTTACCTTCCATATACCGGGCGTAGACCCCGTGCACAATGCAGGCGGATTTCCAGCGGTTGAAGCCGGTGTAGTAGTCCAGATTGGAAAGGTCCCGCCCCGTCCTGGTGCCATATCGCGCGGCCATCTCGGTCCGCGTGGGGAAGCCAGGTACAGCGGTTGCCGCTTCCGGTGCAATCGGGATTGTATCGGAAGGATCCGGGAAAAAGTTCAGCGCATAAGCGAGGTCGGCAAGAGGATCGCCCAGTGTGGAAATCTCCCAGTCAACGACGGCTGCTACGGTAGAATCTGGCCCGGTCAGGCAATTGTGCAACCCGTAATCACCGTGCACGACCCGGGCTTTTTCCTGTTCCGGCAAGTTGTCGAGAAAATATTGCTGCAGTTCGTGGGCGCGTGCATCATCAAAATCAGCCCCTTCGATTGATGAAGTCCAGGAGCGGTACCAGGTCTTTAGCTGCCGACCAACGTAGCTGTCTCTTTTACCCAGGTCGCCCAGACCTATTTCGTCCGGGTCAAGAGAATGAAGGTCTGCAAGAACATCGACAAAGGAATTGGCCAGTGTGATCCGTTTTTCTTCCGGCACCCATTCTTGTGTTTCTTCATTGTTATAAAGCGGTCTGCCATTAATGCAGCCCATGACATAGAACCAGGCCCCTGTAACATCCGGGCTTTCGCAAAACCCGAGCGCCTCGGGTACCGGTACGGCAGTCGGCCCAAGTGCAGAGATCAGGGACCATTCGCGACCCATGTCGTGCGCCTTGGGAAGTAGCTGGCCTTGAGGTGGCCTTCGGATGACAGCTTCTTTTCCGTGGCTGTCTTCAAGCTTGTAGGTAAGGTTGGAATGCCCTCCCTCTAATCGTGTCCAGACAAATGGCGGCGAAAGGCTGGGTATGTTGTTGGTTATCCAGGCTTCTACGGCATCGACCGCATAGCCTTCTGGTGCATCTGTCATTGGGGGACCTCGTTAGTGAGGTACAGAATGTAACCAACTTTGGCCGCGGAGTAAAAATTTTAAAAAGGAGGGGTTCGTATTGTTTGTCCGGTTATCGGACTCGCGTGTTTTGCGGAACCCTTTGCGGCGATAGCGAAGCAGCAATATTGATCACCATCGGTGCTGCCTGGGCTGGCTTGGGTCTAATAGTGACCTGATGTCTGGGTGCTTTACGACGACGCAGGAAGGGTATGCAAAAAGACCTGGTCCAGTCTTGCGGTGCGATACTTGCCAAGGAGAAGTAGGTTTTCCTACGCTCTCCCCGGCAGGTTGAGCAATAAACTATTCAGATTCCTGAGTGAAGGCAGACCGGTAAGCATCGCCGACCTCATCCCATGCGGTTCGGACGAGCTCGCCCGTGGTCTCGTTGGTTTCCTGGTAGTTCTTCCACAGGGTCTCTGACACTTCACGCTGAAGGTCTGCCAGTTGCTGTGGATCCTGGGTTTCGGGTAGGCGAGCCGTGAACTGACGGGTCATCTCGAAATAATTCTCGAGGTTTTTTTGCTGCATGGCGGCCAGGTCTTTCATGGTGCTGGTCTGAATCTCAACCAGTTTTTGTCCCAGTTGCTGGGCTTTTTCCATTGGATTGCTCATGAGTTCCCCTCGTTTGGCTTGAAGTTATGTTGCAGCGCAACAATTGGCGATAATATAGTTCAGGGGATTCGAGTTTGCAACCCGTGATTTTCACGTTATCTTCAGTCTTTATATCGACTTTGCCTCCCAGGCTTAAGCTTTTTGGGACCATGCCTGTGTATCAGCTATTTATCGCCAACAAGAACTACTCTTCCTGGTCGCTGCGCCCCTGGGTACTTTTGCGCCAGTTGGGCATTGAATTCGAGGAGTGTCTGGAAGCTTTTGAGACGGAGGATAACTTTGAAAAATTCAGAAAATTCTCTCCATCGGGAACGGTTCCCTGCCTGGTGGACGGTGATACCGTGATCTGGGATTCGCTGGCGATTGCAGAATACCTGGCCGAGAAGGAGTCCGGGGTCTGGCCGGATAATGCACCCGCCAGGGCTTTTGCAAGATGCGCCAGTGCTGAAATGCACAGTAGTTTTTCCAGCCTGCGGAACCTATGTCCCATGAACTGCGCCATCACGGTGGAGCTGACAAGCGTCACGGCGGGTCTGGCGCGGGATGTTGCCCGAATTGACGAACTCTGGCAGGAGGGCCTGTCGCGATTTGGCGGAGGATTTCTGGCGGGTGAAAAATTTGGTGCGGTGGATGCATTCTACTGTCCCGTGGCTTACCGGGTTCGGTCCTATCAGCTGGCAATGTCATCCGAGTCGATGGCCTACTGCCAACGGCTATTGTCACTGCCAGCAATGAAGGCGTGGGATGCCGCTGCGGTCAAGGAATCCTGGCGGGAAGAAGCTCATGAAGAAGAGGCGGCGGCCGCAGGTCGCATCATTGCGGATAGAAGGGGCTAGTTCAGGCGAGGGTTCTCCTGTGACGACCGTTTTTAGACTAGAGGGCCTCATCCAGTCCGTAAGCCTGCATTCTTGAGCGCACACCTGCGACATCGTGGGTCATGATCAGGAGATCATATTTCTTTCCTGACCGATCCATTACATGATCGCGAAACATGGCTTCGGTTTTGAAACCCATTTCTTCCAGTACGGTGACTGCGCGATCCTGACTGAGCAGCATTCGAACGGTGAGTTTCTCCAGTCCCAGATCCAAACCCATCAGAAAACTTTCCTGGATGAGTGTTCTGCCGAGGCCAAGGTCGCGTGCATCGGGTCGAACAAGAATTCGAAGTTCCCCTACGTGTGGAGACCAGGAGAGCTTGTCCTGTATCACTGCGGTGATACCTATAATCTCGGCCTTTCGCATGGCGGCGATTGTAATGATTTCGCCTGTCTCAAGCTTTCGTGACCAGGCTTGAACGACTTTCGGCTCCCGTATATCGCGCGCCAAAAACAGGAGATCCTCGTCTTCGAGCTGATCAGTAAAGGACTTGACGGCATCTGTCTCTAACGAATCGAGACGGACCAGTTTAATCTTTTCACCTTTGCACTCGACCGTTTTGGGGTATCGACTTTTCACTTTGCTCAAACTGATCTTTCCTCAAGCCAATCACTCACGCGTGGCCACATTCTTTTCATGGCATTGGGTCCTGCTATTAAACTGACATGACCACCTTTGAGCGCCAGTTCATTTGTGTCTGTCGAACCCACCAGACCCAGCAGCGGTTTGGTGCTTTCGTAAGGCGCGATGTGGTCATGCTCTGCCATCACCGCCATAAGAGGGATAGTGATGTTTTTCAGGTCAGCCAGCTTCCCTCTCTGCAAGAGCTCACCTTTGAACAAGTTGTTATTCCACATGAGTTCTTTGGTGCAGTCCCGGTGGTATTCACCCGGCAGCGGTAAGGTTTCGTCGCCCCAGCGCTGGAATGCGCGGTAGGACTTCACAAAATCATCGTTCCACAGCTGGTCCCATAGCCTGAGTTGGCCGGCTGCCTTCTGCGCTGGACGCAGCATCTCGAAGGAATTGGTGATGAACTCAGCAGGGATGATGCCCAGGGTTTCCACCATATTGTCCAGGTCCATAAACTCTTCATTGGCCCACAGTCTAAACAGTCCCATTTTATGACTGTCTACGGGCGTTGTCAGACAAACGAGATTCTTTAATGGTCCCTCAGGATGCGTTGCTGCGTAAATGAGCGACAGCACGCCACCCTGGCAGTAGCCCATGATATTGACGTCCTCTACCCCGGAGTCTTCCTGTACCTTTTCTATGCAGGTCGGAAGAAAATCCTGAGTGTAGTCTGCCAGCCCTAGACCGCGTTCTCTCATGGTGGGTGGATCCCAATCGATCATGTAGACGTCGAACCCCAGACCAAGGAGATACTCGACCATACTTTGACCGGGCATCAAATCGAACAGAAAACCTTTGTTTGTGGTTGCCATGACGATGATCAGGGGGATTCGATAGACTTCATCGGATACGGGCAGGTAGTGATAGAGCTGCAGCGTACCGCGATCATAGATTGTTTCTTTAGGGGTGAGCCCGACCGGAGTATTGCCGGACTGGATATAATCCATGCCTTTTACGCCGCGCTGCATTGTCTTGTCGACAAGTTCACGCATCTGGGCAGCAAGCTGGCTTTGTTCGCTCATTATCTACTCACCCTTAAGCTTCTGGTTTTGATGGTGGTTTCCGGGTTCGTGCCGGGGCTTTTCGTTTCGTCGCCGTTTTTTCAGGGACAGTGTTTGCTTTCTCGAGCGCTTTCTCTATTCGGCTGAGACGCAGGTCAATCTGTGTTAACTGCTCACCCATTGAAACAACGTCATCCCGGCTCGGCATGTTAAGACTCGACAGTTGGCGAGCCATCGCTTCCGAGAAACTCTTCTGATACTCCATTTGCATGTTTTGAAATTGATTCATGGATTTCGCAAACTCAGGGGTACCCATGATCTGGTTAGAGAATTCGTTGAAGTTCCGTTCCCACTGAGTGACCAGTTCTGAAAAATCGGCTGGTGGGTTTTGTTTGTCATCTGCCATGTTGTGCTCCAAATTAGCGACGATTCGCCTGCATTTTTGCGAGACTAATACGAATATGCCGGGTGCCTGAGCCTGCTATCAGCGGATACTATGGCAGCCTTAATCTTCACACGTCAAACTTTTCGCCCAGCATTTCTTCAGACATGCTCCACAGGCGGCGAGCATCTTCTGTTCCCTGAGCCCATTTTGCCCATCCTCCGGTTCCTGCATCGTCAGCATCTGGTTCGACCAGACCGCAATCCTGCGCGTACTGGCCACCCACGCCTTCAAGTGCCGGCGACGTCGCCATCCAGACAGAAGTTGCTGCGCCCGCTGGTATTTCCTTAAACACCATTTCCGGGGCTCCTTCAGGTCTGTTGCCCATAATTGCCTGGATGTCTTCTTCTGACATGTGGCGGCCAAGGTCGGTGATGATCACACCCGGGTGTACCGCATTAACTCTCACGCCGCGATCTTTAAGTCGGTTGTCCAGCTCGATTGAAAACAGGATGTTTGCGGTCTTCGACTGCCCGTAGCTTTGGAACTTGTCATAGTCGCGATGGTTAAAGTGAATGTCATCGAAATCAACAGGGGCGAAGTTGTGTCCCCCTGAGCTCAGGTTGACAACTCTTGCGGGTGCGCCTTTGACCAGTGCCGGGCTGAGCAGGCACGTCAACAGAAAGTGTCCAAGGTGATTCGTGGCGAACTGCATTTCCCAGCCTTCGGTTGTTCGAACCAGGGGGCAGGCCATGACGCCAGCGTTGTTAATCAGGATGTTGATCTTGTCATGGCTGGCGAGATAGTTTTTCGCAAAAGCCCTGACGCTGGCAGGTTTATCGAGTTCTACCGCTCCAACATCGACGTTGGGGTTGCCCGTGCTTTCCTTGATCTGGTCGGCCATTGCCTGTGCGCGGCTAATGTCCCTCGCGGCTATGGTGACGGCAGCACCTTTGGAGGCCAGTGCCCGGGCCGTTTCTGCTCCGAGTCCGCCTGAAGCGCCGGTCACTATCGCCACCTTACCGGTCAGGTCTATACCTTCAAGTACTTCATCTGTCGTTGTTTGCTCGCCGAGTTCAGCCATTGTTTTTTCCTTCTTTAATAGGGTCGGGAGATTAACACCCACCTCCATATCAAAACAATGTAGACTCGATTTCCATGGACATACCAAGCGAAGAATCAGTAAAGCGTGTTGTTGGGCATCAGTTTCCGGGCGGTGAATACCTGATCGCACACTGGGAAAATTTCCTGTTGACCGAATGCACAGGTGCCGAGGCATTGCCCGATGGACTGGCCCACCCGGTAGCCTTGTTCCATGTGCCTTTTCTGGGTGCCAACACATCGATCGGAGAAATGTTCGAGTTAGGTCAGGCGAAGTCCGAGTTCTCGATCGGGATAGAAAGTTATGAGTGGGAGTTCTTCAGGCCGTTGCTGGAAGAGGAGCTCTACCAGATATCCGGAAGTATTCTATCGGTCGACCGGGTGAAGGCTGAAGGACGGATTTACGATCGTATCAAGTTCCGGTTTGATATCAGAAAGGATGATCAGGATATCGCCAGGTCGACCATCATATGGCATTACAATCGGGGGCGTTATGACCGAAGTTAAGGTTGGAGATGAAGTCCCGCCCTGGGAGATGCCCTGTGTTGAACGAGCGCGTATGCGCACGATGGCAGCTATCCTTCGGGATCCCAATCCAATTCACTGGGATCCTAACCTCGTCTCCAAATTGCCGCTTGGCGCGGGTGAGCGAACCATTAATCAGGGACCGCTGGGCTTAAGCTACATGATCAATATGTTGCATGAGTGGGCAGGACCAGCCTGTATCAGGCGAATATTCATGACGTTTCCGAAGCTTGTTCTTAGTGAAGACGCCGTTACAGCCCGGGGCGTCGTGACAGACGTGAATTCAGACGGGACGGTTGTTTGTGATATCTGGCTTGAGCGAGACGGTGACAGGTTGCTGGAGGGCAACGCGACCATAGCCTTTCCGGATTAGAACGCCGAAAGCACCCGATCCTTTAAATCAAACGCACCGTCGCGATAGCCTTTGTAAACTATCCCGGGGAACATCCGGTTCCCACGCATCGTCAAACCACTCAGTGATTGGCTGAACCTGTGTCTCGCCATCGATCTGCAGGCAAAGCGTACCTTGCGACGCTAGAATACTGTTAACCGTGACGGGGTTTAACGCCACGGCGAGAGATGTAACGAGATAGTGCCGAGTCAGTCAGGCGGAAACGCTTTGGACCAGAGATGGGTGTTTGCAGAATTGTAGTGTGAGACCGTCATCGTCTCGGTTTTTGCGTCGATCTCAATCTTGCCAAAGAATTGATAGTCCTCGCTCGGCGGGCGATTCGCTTTTAAATCGTTAGGAACGCCGCAGAAGACCTGCTCGGGACCAAAAGTTCCATCCAGTTTTCCCGGTGCGAAGGTTCCCGCATGCAAGGGGCCGCTGATGTGTTCCCAAAAAGGATTGAAGTCTTTGAAACCCGCTTTCTCAGGGTTGTAGTGGATGCTCGCACAATAGTGAACGTCGGCCGTAATGAACTGCAGGTTCTTGATTTGCGCATCCTTGATGAACTTCAGCAGTCCAGCGAGTTCAAGCTCCCGCCCCAGTGGCGCGCCATCGTCACCGTTTGCACCGTTTTCTGCGATCTCGGTGCCCCACTGGGTCACAATGACGCCAAGCGGCATGTCTGAGCAAATAATCTTCCAGGTTGCTGTTGATGCAAGCAGCGACTGCTTTAGCCAGTCGATCTGAGCGGCGCCAAGAAAGTCGGTGTCTGCACTCGATTCGGTTTGACGATTCAGGCTGTTGGCACCGCGATAGCTACGCAGATCCAGGAAAAAAAGATCCAGCAATGGTCCCCGGTTTACGACCCGGTACACGCGTTGCGGGTCTGCTGTGTTTGGCCTCAGCGGATTGCATTCAAACATGGCACGTTTCGATCGAGCCGCCAGGACGGAAACGTTTTTTTCGGTGTAGCGATCGTCCGTCAGAATCTCTCCCGGGTACCAATTGTTAATCACCTCGTGATCATCCCACTGATAGTAGACCGGCACCTGCGAGTGAAACCTGCGCATATTTTCGTCGATATAGTTGTAGTAATAATTTTCTCGAAAGTCCTGCGTCGTCTCGGCGACTTTTGATTTGGCACGCGTGACCAGATTTCTCCAGATTGATCCATCGTCGAGGGTCACCGATTCCTGAATCGGTCCGTCGGCATAAATCTGGTCACCGGAATGTACGAAAAACTGCGGATCGTGACTCAGCATTGCCGCGTAGCTTTTCATTCCAGAGTTTGCGCTGCCGGTATCATTAAAAGGTGGAACTCCCCATCCTTGTCCTGCCGTGTCACCAGACCAGCAGAAGCGAAGTGATTGTCTGGAATCGGCGCGCTCCGCTGTCATGAATTTCCCTACGAGAGGATCACTGAACAAACCCTCCCGGTGAAGGCTTTCTGCGGTTAATCGATAGTGCCATTCGGTTTCTGGGGTAAGACCATCGATCCAGACTTTCAGGTTGAAATCAGTGTCAACCCCGGCCGTACCGCCATCAATGCGTTTTACTTCTGTATCAAAGTCAGGATCTTTGCTGATTTCAACCCAGAGCCGGGAGGGTTGATCGGCCCGTGTCCACAACATCACGCCGCTGTCACTCACGTCACCGCTCGCGCAACCGTAGAGCAGGGAAGGCGCCAACTGACTCGCTTTGTTCGCGTAGCCCAGCGCGGGCATGGCGCTGGCAGCCAGCCACAACTTCTGAAAATTTCTTCGCGTAATAGTCATAAGAAGTAGTCTAACGCACAAAAATGTTCTTTCTATAATAACGCCTGGTTTCTGCAGACCCTAGCAGCCGGTAGGCGAGCAAGCACCGATTCCGCAAGACATCGACCATCATCAAGTTCAAGAGCCGGGATCCTTCCGCTGGGGATTTTCTCAAGCTATGCCGGTAGCTTGTGCTTTCCCTTGCTCATCAAGGAAAATTTTGACTCTGCGTGGATTGGGTGCGCCCGGATAGTCGTAAAGTTTCATAAGATTCCTTTCCTGGATTCAATATCCATTGTTGGTTAGTTGCTGGTGTGAGTAATCGCAGTTGAGTCGCTGGGTAGTTCAAACCAGTCGCCGTCATTCGAAAGGACAACATTCTCAGGTAGGTTCCGTTCGAACACCTTTGACATAATCAGGTTGGCGGGTGTTGGCACCAGGTGATAAAAAGCGACCATGCCCGCATTGAGGTCAGCGCCCAACTCAATCAGTGAATCCGTGCTGGCGTGATAGTCCATGACGTCGGAAACTATCCTGGCTTGTCTGTCGAGACCGGCAGTGGTGGCGGCTTTTGCAGCCGCTTCAAGCAGCGGCAGGGACATTGCATCGTGCACTAGTAAGTCGACCTTGCTGGCTATTCTCCGGGTGTCGGCGGTGACGACACTGTCACCCGAGATCACGACACTTCTTCCTCGATAATCAATACGGTAGCCGACAGCAGGTTCAGCCGGTGCATGACTGGCTGTGTAGGCTGTTACCTTAAGATCACCATCTTCCAGCACAATGCCGGTCCTGATGGTTTCTGCTCTCAGTTCGGCGAGTTTTGGATTCAGTAACTCGCTGCCGTGGTGCGCAACCCGGTATTCGACATCCAGTTCATAGGTGTCATTAATACCGGAGACAATCTTCCGCACGCCTTTCGGTCCGTACACGCGTAGCGCTTCTGGGCGGCCAGCGACCCAGGAAGCCAGGTTCAGCTCATAGAGTTCAGCGATATGATCGGAATGAAAATGGGTAAGAAATACACCCTGAAGTCTGCCGTAAGGCAATCCCGCAGCCGAGATATTGGCCGTAGAACCTGCGCCTGAATCGAACACGTAAAAATGTGTGGGGGTCAGTATGGCAATACACGCCTGGGCTCGATTGCTGTTACCCAGGGGTGAAGCCGTGCCGCAAACAAAGACGCGAAGGGCGTCGGGGTTAGGCAAGCCGGCTGCGGCGTTGGACATTCCTGTCCGGTACATTTGTTCAACCGCGATATCCTGGGCTGATTCGAATTCGAGTGAAAAACGCAGCAGCCCACCCAGCACGATGATGACAAGAATGAGGTAAGAAAGGAATTTGATCATGTCGGTGCTCGGCTGATGTGACTCGTTAAACGGATCTTCGACTGATTTCGGATTCGACCCGCCATAGACGATCCTGGCCCCAGCAACAAAACGGTTTTTCAATGTCTCCGCCAGTTACCCTGAAGCTGGGTACGCCCCACAGTCCTGCGGAAAGCATGGCGGAAACGTTATCTTCAAGCAATGGTTCCCAGGCATTGTTGCCAAACTGTTGTTGTGCCTCCAGCCAATTGGCGCCGGTATTCTCGACGACCTGCTGTAAACCCTGGTCGGTGGTGATATCAACGCCTTCACACCAGGCTGCCCTGAGATAGTTTGCGCAGTAGTCGATACTTAATCCTTTCTCGATCATTAATGGCAGTAGTGCGAATGCTCTTTTAGCCGGTTCGCCCAAAGGGTCGACCATGGGACCGAATTTTTGACCATAGTAGTCCGCTTCTCTTTTTGTGTCGGTCATGATGTAGAGCTGCTTGACGCGGGGTGCGGGGACCCCGCGCATCATCATCGGCATGACAGGACGCAGTTTAAGTTTTACTCCTGTCCGCTGCGCCAAAGCGATCACCCGGTCAAAGCTGATGGCGGTGTAAGGGCTGCGCAGAGAAGGGAAGAACTCCAGCGTAACGGCGCCGGCATCTTTTCCGTCAAGCGATTCAGGTGTCGGTCGGGGAACGCATATTCCGCCTGGGTTATTCGAGAGACCCATATCACACAGGCGGTTCTCCAGATGAAGCAACCGGTCAACACCCCAGTACCATTCACCCTCGAAATAGAACGTGGCGCTGAGCCAGTGACCGAGTTTTCTGCGAAGTGCAGAACCGTCTGCAGCAGCATTGCTGGGGGGTAGTTCCTCGATTAGGTCACCGGACCAGAGCCGATGTCCAATAACAATGGCTTCGCTAGCAAAACCGGGGTCTGTCAGGTGTTGCGACAGGTAACTTTCCGCGTGGCCGGCCTGATGTCTGTCAATCTGGTCAACGGTTTGTGGCAGTTCGGTACCATAGTCGGAAGCGACGGTGCGTGCATCCCGCAGTGCCCAGCCGGGGAACCGCGTCGCATCACCCTGTTCATGGTCTGTTGGGCTGCCAGCCAGATGAAACTCGAACTTCACCTTGTAGCGATCTGCGAGCGCATCGATCTTCTGTGCCGCCAGGTGGCTGTATGGATCATCCACCTGGTGAAAGTAGTGGATGGTGGGCGGTCCCTTTCTGGCAAGGCGTCCCTTCAGGTGTGCTAGTCGGCGTCGGGTGTCGCTGGCAATAAATCCCATGACCAGCATTTTTATGAGTATTGCGGCTTTCAAGAAAACGTCTTTCCGTTCATTGGCAATCTATCACTATCATCGTTCGTTACCGCGCTTGTAGTTGCCGGTCAACCGGGCCATTCGATGTTGGAGTTCGTCATCAGTAGCGTTTGCGGCGAAGTTCAGAAACGCGCTGGCCTTTGATCCTCGAAGGTTTGCGGCAGTTCGTCCCTGATGAAAGATGGTGATCTCATCATTTTTGTTAGTGGTAAACCGAAACCCGACCGGCTTGTTCTTCATGGTCGAGTTTCTATTTGCTGATCATGAAGTCGCGATAGTGTCAGCAGCGCGATGATCGCGCCAAGTAAGGCGAATGCCATATCTGACTGTGTGTCCCACGCATAACCCTGGGTGCCCAGAAATGCCTCAGCGCCTGCTTCCGTAAATTCAGCGACCCACCACTCGATCAGTTCATAGAAAGCGCTGAATCCAAGACAGAACGATAAAATGAACAGGACTAGCCACCAGCGACCATTGACGATGTTGCGTCTGATGAGTAACTCACGCGCGACCATGGCAGGAACAAACCCCTGAGCCAGATGACCCAGCTTGTCGTAGTTATTGCGAGTCATCCCGAAAAGGTCTTCAAAGAAGGGAACCTCTGCATAGGTATAGTGGCCACCCACCATCAAAATAATGCAGTGTATAAGAATCAGCAGGTAAACCAGTGGCGTGAACCTGAAGCGATGGTAGGTCGCCGCCAGGAGTACCAGTGCAATGACCGCCGGTGCCACTTCCAGAACCCACGTGAACAGATCTTTTGGGTTTATTCCCGACCAGACAAGAACCACCGTAAAAACAGAAACCCAGACGACGGAATAGCGAGTCATCGAATTAGCGTTAATCAATTAGTGATGCCGCCAGTCCTGATCGAAGAGGACGACCTTATCTTCACGAAGTTTTGAAATACCCTCGTCATTCATTGCCAGCCAGCCCTTTAGCACTTCATGAAAGTGTTCTCCCCTGTGTGCGGCAGGACCACGGACGCCGCTTTTTGCTGCCGAGAATCTGTAGGGTGATTGCACGGTAGGCCGGCTGCTGCCATTGCGATCATCGATATCGATGATTGTGCCCCTTGCTTTAATTGTTGGCTGATCCCGGATATTTTCTGGATTACGAACTTCACCCCAGGCGATATTGATTGACTTCATGGCATCGGAAAACTTTGCTTTTGTATCGAGCGTATTAAGAAACTCACCAACCGCCTTGCGTCGTACTTTAATTTTTTCATCAAGCTCCATCTCGGGATTGGATGGATCCTCCAGACCTAAGGTTGTTGTTAGCGCCCGAAAAAGCAGACGGAAGTCGGTGGACAGCAGCACAGGACCTATAGCCGATTCCCAGATTTCGTTGGGCAATGGTCCTGTACCGGTTGAGCTCTCGAGGTCGTAGAGCATCTGGTCATCAGTGGCCACGGTCGCATCAATCATGGCAATGTCGATGTGTTGTCCCTTGCCTGTGCGATGCCTCATGTGCAGCGCTGACAATATGCCCACCAGGCCGTGAAGTGATGCATTTGTATCGGCAACCGATAGCGGCAGGTCGTGCAGTTTGACGCCGTCCTTGTTGGTCGCGCGAGCGATCAGGCCCGCTTCTGCGTGGATAACAGGCGCATAGGTTGGCCTTGTTGATTCGGGTCCATTCCTGCCGAAGCCGGAAATCGAGAGCATGATAATTTTCTTATTCACAGCATTGAGGTCTGCATACCCGATGCCGAGTCGGTCCATGACATCCGGTCGATAGTTTTCGATCACGATATCCGCCTGCGCAACAAGCTGTTTGACCAGATCGGGTGCATCCGGTGCACGCAGGTCGATGCAGATATTTTGTTTGCCTGCATTCTGCTGGTGAAAATAGCCGGTGATATTGGCGATCTCATATCCCCAGTATCGAGTCACATCACCATCAGGTGGCTCTACCTTGACGACATCTGCACCCAGGTCAGAAAGCATCCTTCCCGCAAAAGGTCCGGCCAGCACTCTCGAAAAATCAAGGACCTTAAGCCCTGCCAACGGATACTCCATATGATTCCTGCCTAAACTCGAATTGGACATGGTACATCGAAAGCGCCCCTTTTGAAGGGGACTATCCAAAACGGAATTTTGAGGGGACGGAGTAAAATGAAAAGAGAACGGGCTCTAGAATCCCATGATGCGATTTTGGCGCCAGGCAGTCTTGATGAGATCGCCTTCGGCGGCGTTGAGGGGCTGTGAGGCGCGGACAGCCTGATTGGAGCTGCTGCTGACAATCGTGGGGCAGGTGCCGTCTTCCCGATACTGTAAGGCTGCCTTCAGCCGGCCTTCCTCTGGATCGCCTAACTGTCGGGTGAAGTCATCAGAGACCAGGCATCCTGGAACAGGCTCTCCTTCCACTTGTGGCGTGTTCGACGGGGAAAAACCATCGGTGTAGTCACCGAAGCCTTTCTGGTTCACGCCACGAAACTGAATGGAGAAGTAAGTTGTGCCGCAGTTGTCGAACGGATAAAAGCCGTAGGGTTTGCCGCAGGAAGTTGCGCCTACCTGGATGACTTCTACATCAATTCCCCTGAGGCCATTAATGATTGACTCGCTGGCAGAACAGGTGGCTGGTCCCGTCAGCACGAAAACCCTGGCCAGTCCAAGACTGGGAAGAGGTAGACCACCTTGAGCGGAAAACCCCTGTGCGGTCGTATGGAACTGAGTTGGGTTAAGTGGTTGCCCCGTGACGGGGTCAAAGTTGGTGTGCTGGTTATTGAATTCCAACGCTTCGAATACCTGGCCGACTGCGGGGTCACCAGCGATCATGTAGGAAAGTTCATTGGCGATATCCAGGAAGCCACCGCTGTTATAACGGATATCCAGAATCAGGTCCGAGATATTCGATGCCTGCAGTTGTGTTACCGCATCAATCAGTTGGGCTTCGGCCGGACTGATGTGGTCATTGAACGTCATGTAACCCACAACGCCTGAACTCGTCTCTATCGTTGAGACATTCTGGACGGGGATAGAGACGATTTGCGTTGAGGTCATGCTGATGGTTCTGGGCACGTCTTCACCGAGATCCTGAATCACGAAGGTATGGGTTTCGTTGTCACCTGGAAACAGGCCGTTATTCAGTGTGTCGACGTCATCCCCGTTAACCAGGTCTTCGCCATCGACCTCCAGGATTAACGCCCCACGCAACAGACGCACCTCAGGTGAGGTTGCGGGTGTATTCGGTTCAGTGTAGGCAACGACAACCTGTCTGGGTGTTGTTCCTTCCAGAATCAGGAAGGTTGCGCCGTATCCGCCTGAGATACCTCCCTGGGATTGGTCCTGCCAAACGTCCGTAGGAATGGTGAAATGAAATTTGTCCTTTCGTGCGCCGGATGGGGTGATATCGAAGGTTTGCATCTGGTCGAAGTACGCTGGTGTGGCAAGGCTCGCGGGATCAACATCAGTTATTTCGTCATACCAGAGGTACAGTTCATTGCTCCAGGAGCGTAGCCAGTTATTCTCATCCTCTGTATCGCCCTGGGCGTCCTGGAAACTATTTCCGTTGCTGTCGGTCCCCGTTCGAGGCGTTGCGCACATCTGCTCGAAGTTCTCGTAAGGGGAAAAGACACCGTTGCCAAAATCAGATGCTGGTTTGGGGGCAGGGCTTGGTGTGGCAGGGGGAGCCTGAGTAGGTGAACTGTCGCCACCGCCACCGCCACCGCCACCACCGCAAGCTGACACAAGCGTAACGAGTGCGATTATCGGCAAATACCTGGCCAGTGATGGTTTCCTGTTCAGCGTCAATATCCGTTAAGTCTAAATGACTGGATCATACGTGTGTTTCCAAATATCGACCAGCCGTTCATAACAGAAGAAATTTCAGACCATTGACGCTAACACTGGCTTGATCGCCTCAAGTGAAACTCCCTTCTCGACACTGGTTGCTGTAGTGGACTAATCGACTGAGGCGACCTGTCCTCCGTCTGCCACTATGTGAGCTGAGTTTATCCAGATACCGGCCGGGCTTGCGATAAAGGCGATAGCTCTTGCGATCTCGTCCGCTGTACCCAGACGACCCAGGGGAATACTTTTCTCCACGGACGCATAGAATTTCGGGTTTTCGATCTTGCGCTGATCCCAGGACCCACCTTCGAACCAGACTGCGCCAGGTGAAATAACGTTTGCCCGAATACCGTGCTTACCGTGCGCCTGGGCCACCTCGTTTGCATAAACTCTCATTGCGCCTTTCGCTGCTCCGTACGAACTGGGCGGTCGGCCGAAGTGAAATTTGCTGGCCATCGATCCCACGAAAGTGATGCTTGCTGAATCGCTTTTTTTAAGGTGTTCCAGTGATTCCTCTACCAGACGCACGCCTGCCATCATGTCGACCTGGAAGCTACGCATCCACCCTTGTTCATCACCAGACATATCAAAACCACTGGCATTGTGTACGAGGATATCGACGCCGCCCAGCGCTTCGATGGCTTTCACTACAAATGCCCGGGTAGCATCTCCGTCTTCCAGATCAGCTTGAAAGCCGGCGACTGTGACGTCGCCTTGCTCGCCGATTTTGGCCGTTGCCGCATCTATGTCGTTCTGGTTCCTGGCGCAAAACGCAATGGAACAGCCTTCTTTTGCCAGCAGCATTCCCGTGTGCAGCCCGATTCCTCGACTACCGCCGGTGATAATTGCTTTCTTTCCCTCGAGTCCCAGTTCCATGATTTCTCCCAGACTAAATTGCGTTGATTGGATTTCGACAAACCGGGAGCATACCATTGTGCTTTGTCACTCGTCCGGGGGTTCTGTCGATGGATGACATCTCTAATATACCCAGGGAATCGCCATGGACTATCCGAAAGTCAGTAAAACATACCTGAACCATCATCTGGATTCTTCCCGATGGGAGGCTTTTGAGCCCCAGGCGGGCGACATTGTCGTGACGACTTCCTATAAATGCGGGACCACGTTCACGCAACAAATCCTGTACAACATGCTGGTACGGAACACTGCAGAGGATGAAACATTTCCGCCCCTTGGACCAGTCAGTCCCTGGCTGGACGCACGGTTCTTCCCTATGTCCAAGGAAGAGCTCGGTGTCTATATCAAAACGCTGCCACACCAGAGGTTCCTGAAAAGTCATTTGCCACTCGATGGGTTACCTTATTTCAAAGAAGTAAAATACCTTATCGTGGGTCGTGACCCACGCGATGTCTTTATGTCCCTGGTGAATCACTATGGGGCCTACACAGATTTTTTTTACGACCAGCTGAAGCATGACGGAGAACCGGAGATGCCACGCTTCGATGGGGACATTCAAACACTTTGGAAGAACTGGATTACCCGCGGATGGTTTGATTGGGAACAGGAGGGATATCCCTTCTGGTCAAATATGCATCATACCCAGAGCTATTGGGATTATAGGCACCTGCCAAATTTTCTGTTCCTGCATTATTCCGACATGCTGAGTGATCTCCCTGCTACCGTCAGTCGATTGGCGGAGTTTATTAATCTTCCGATGACTACGGATGAAATCACGGCGGTTGTGGATGCTGTTTCCTTTGACAGGGTTAAGAAACAGGCTGTGGCTGAAAGCGCACAACCGTCGGACATGCCTGAAGTGTTCAAAGGTGGCCAGGCGACATTTATCAACAAAGGTACCAATGGCCGGTGGCGGGATGTGTTGACGGAAGAAGACCTCAGCCTGTATGTCGAAACCCGGGATAAGGTGCTCACCGCGGATTGTGCCGCCTGGCTGGAGCAAGGCGATGCCAGTTTGTGAGCCTTCAGCGAGAGATATAAAGAGCCTTCAGCGGGGATAAAGAGCCTTCAGCGGGGATAGAGAGCCTTCAGCGAGAGATATAGAGAGCCTTCAGCGGGGATAAAGAGCCTTCAGCGGGGATAAAGAGCCTTCAGCGGGATATAAAGAGCCTTCAGCGGGGATATAGAGCCTTCAGCGGGATATAAAGAGCACTCAGCGAGGGATATAAAGAGCCTTCGGCTTTACTGCAAAGAAGAAAAAGGCATCACAGCAAAGATTGCTGTGATGCCAATTCTGTATTACTTCATTTCTATTTCTTTTTTCTTGCCTTCAACCGCAGCGACTACACGACGATTGTGCTGGCGGCCTTCGTCGGTGTCGTTTGATGCGATGGGCTTGCTTTCGCCGTACCCAACGGAAGAAACCCGCGTTGCTGAGATGTTGAATTTCTTAACCAGCATGTCGGCAATTGTGCTGGCACGTTGTTCTGACAGACCCTGGTTGTACTTTTCTGCGCCCTTGCTGTCGGTGTGACCTTCCACGACCACACTGGAGTGAGGGTACTGGTTCATAAAGTCTGCAACTTTCTGTACTTCAGTATCGTGTTCGGGGCGTGGTTTGGCTGAGTCGAAATCGAATTCAACATTTAGCCTGATGTCAACTTTGCGCTCAAGCCTTACGTAGCAACCTTTGGCATCAACTTTGGCGCGTCGGTCGGTAGTGTTTGGGCAGTCATCCATGTAGTTGTAAACGCCGTCACCATCATCGTCTTTTGGACAGCCACGACGATCGACTTCGACGCCTGCAGCGGTGCCCGGGCATTGGTCTGCGCTATCAGGAACGCCATCGTTATCTGCATCGCCGTCTACAGCGGCGACTTCCATGGGAGCAGCTTTTGCTGTGGATCCGAATGCGTAGTGAAGACCAACTGAAATCGCTGCATCGGTGAGGTCATTTGAATCCCCGCCACTGAAGAGTTTGAGGTCGCCCCTTAGAGCAGCCTTCTCGCTAAAGCTCCATTTGACGCCAACACCCGCATTAAAAAGGGTTGCGTCGTTGTCGCCCATTGGGCTGTTGTCGTAGTCCACTTTCCCTGCACCCAGGGACAGAAACGGCTGGAAGCTGTTCTGGCTCTTCAGGTTATACAACGCACCCAGATGCCAGAGGTCGACTGACGAATCGCCTGTGAGCGGAGATTCATAATCAGCATCCGTTTGCTGGTAGGTAAATTCGACTGCCCAGGGGCTGTTAAATCGGTAACCGAGGCCTATGCCTACCAGGTTGTCATCATCCAGGTCTTCTTTGAAAATGGTCTGGCCGACGTGTGGGTAGATAGTGAAACCCTCGCCTTCTTCAGCGGATGCGTTAGCGGCAAAAAACGTGCTCGCAATCAAAATCAGTGTAGCTATTCGTGAAAATTTCATGTGAATCAACTCGATAATTCAAAAGAATGCGTATGCTACTGATTTCAAGGCAGGAAGAAAGAAGAGATATGTAAATTGTACCCTCTATTAGCGCTTATCAATGATGGTGTGTTCCTTGCCTAAGAAGATGGTTGAGCGCTTCATATCGATAAAATTGTGCTCGTCCTCTATAAACGCTGCACTGGCGCGGCGGGCCTCGTCGGTTCTGGGCGCCGCTCCGCGGTCAACCCACGCCTCAGCGTGACCAAGATAGGATTCGACGACGGTTCCCCTTGCTGCCTGCAAGCCTGCATCCAGCGCAGAATTTGCGCGGTGAACCTGCCGGTAACACAGTGTGCCGCTTGCGGGGCCATGGGAGCGTACGATCGGACCGTGGTGAGTTAACCAATAGTGTCGAGCGTCTTCCTCGCTGAGGTGGGATTGATGGCGTAGTGGAAAAAATATCCTGACGACGTTGGATTTGGGTTTAGCCAGTATATCCTCCGGGACCGGGTTAATCTGTGGGTACTCATAGGCAAACCACAGCGGCGAGTTGGGCAGGTCAATAAATTTGGCCTCGTCCTCAAGCAGAGCTGCACTGGCACGCCGTGCAGGCTTCGTTTGCATGTTCTGCTCCAGTTCTTTCTCTGATTTCCACCAAAGCTCAGCAACGCCGTCATAAGCCGGTTCCATACCGCCTCTCGCTTTCTGGGCACCTTCATTACCAGGATCAGTCAGGGTGTGGGTTTGTACATAACGATGAATGTCCAGATCTGTACCGAAACTAGCGACCAGGGGGGCGTGCCGGGTCAGCCAGTACTCCTGGAACGCTTCCCGGGTCATGTCTGGTTTCCTTCTTAGTGCGAATACTAGTCTGATCATGTCGGTGTCTCCGTCAGGGTGGTTTGCCAATGGGTTCTCTGGCCACTAGTATCACGAGAGACTCCGGCGCCGGCAAGAACATTGCGGCGGGATGAGTTCATTATTAACGAGCGAAGGAGATGTGACGGGTAGACTGGAAGATAAGGGTTCAATCACATTACAGAAAGCAGACAGGACGGGAGCATAGCAATGGCAGAAGTTGGACGGGTACCGAATCTGGAAGAAATGGCAGATCGGCTGGCGATTATTGAAATTATTCATATGTACGCGCGCGGCGTTGATCGCGCTGATGCCGAAATACTGAAGTCGACCTGCTGGGAAGACGCAGAACTGGACTATGGCGGGTACAAGGGACCCGCTCATTCATTTTGTGATGCGTTGCCCAATGGGCTGCGTAATTTTGTTAATACCCAGCATCAGATATCGAATACCCTGATCAGGATTGAAGGCAGCACCGCAAACGTTGAGTCATACCTGACGGCCCATCATCGCAGGCCAGACGATACTGAGATGACCTATATAGGGCGTTACCTTGATCGAATGGAAAAACGGGAGGGTGTGTGGAAGATCAAGTTCCGGCAGATCGTAATGACCTGGCACCAGGACGCTGCGATGTCAGAGGATTTCGACAATAACCAGTCGCTGGTGCCAATTACCCGGGCCACGCATGACCCGGATGATCCTTCGTTTGAATTTCTTGGCTGGATCATTGGGCGTTAAGGTGTTTTAGCGCCCAGGTTCTCAGGTATTCAGGTATTCATCCAGGGTGTTGTGTAAGTTTCTTATCCTGACTTCCTGGTAGTTACCCAGTGTCTGGCCCTGTTTGAATGATGCGTTCATTCCCCGCCATTGTCGGTGGAAGTTTTCTGTATCCTGGTCCAGCACGTGCGCGAGAGCGAAGCCTTCAACCTTATGGTACGAATCCTCAATCGACAATTTCGACACCTCAGCAGGCGCAGGACGTTCGCCGTTTTCAGGCACGGGTTGCAGAATCAGGATCTCGTGAACGCAGGTGCCAACTGACGTTGGGCGAAATCGGTAGATCAGGGGAATCTGGATTCCCGGGAAGAAGCAGGCGTTGGGAAAAAGGTGATACTCAATTGAGTCCAGCATAATGGAAGTACTGACCTCTGAAAGGTCGACATTCAATGCTTGTCCCATTGTGTTACGGAGGTTGTCAGCGTGTTGTTCCCGGGCTGACTTCCCGGCGGGTAGATCGTCAGGATTGTTACCCAAGGCACCATAGATCTCGGCTTGCGTTTGGTCCAAATGGGGGTTGCCGGTAGAAAGGTTTTGCAGGAATCTGGTGACGTTCTTGCCGAAGACATCGTATTGGGTGTTGGCCCAGGATGATGTTCGCAGTCCTTCCGGGTGGGTTGCCAGAACATGAAATGCTTCGAGAAAGCCCTCCATACACATCTTCCAGTTACCGGGTAGTTCCTTGTACGTATGAATGGCAACGTAGCGGTCCTCTAACCCCCAGTTCTTGAAGTGCTCAGGTAGTACCTCCAAAAAATCGTCAAGTGGTTCACAATTCTTGTCGAAATTGATGAAGACAAATCCACCCCAGATACCACTGGGGATTTCGGTCAGGCCAAATTCATCGTCCTCGACGTGCGGAAAATCCCAGCGACAGGGGATTTCTCTTAAGCTGCCATCCAGGTTCCAGGACATACCGTGGAACGGACAACGTAAAAACTGTTTCCCTGACCCGGCGGTCCCGGCGTCTGCGAACTGCATTCCTCTGTGTGGGCATGAGTTCACGAACGCGCGGATCTCGTTGTCCATGCCTCTGACAACAATCGCGCTGTAAGGGCCAACGTCATACACCTGGAAATCGCCGGGTTTTGGGACATGTTCCTCTCGGCAGGCCCATTGCCAGACTTTTGGCCAGAGGTGTTTCATCTCGGCATCGTAGAATTCCTGACTCGTGTAGCGTGAAAAAGGCAGGTCATGATCGCCCAGGAACTGGTAACTGTTTGCCATCAAACCAGGTTCGTTTGCACTATCCTCCCCGCCAAGAAGCTCTTCTACCGAGCGCCCGGGACATCTTGCCTCTCCGGGTGCGAGTGAAGGATCGGAGGGTTTATTTAGCTCCTCAATCATCTCTTTCATATAACGAGCCGCTTTCTGTAGGGGGCTACAATTCTACCATCGTTAAGTTACCGGTTTTCAAGTAAATAAACCGGGGTTATGGGGTGGCAATGAGGTGGTCTTATGCTTTTATGCAGTGAAGACCAGCAAACCCTTGATTGCGGGCCTGTTACACGGCACGTAGAATGCGCGCTTTCTGAATGACTCATTTCAACTTTCTCAGTATAGGCAGCTAATAATGCTTTGTAGATTCTTCTTATTACTAACATGCGGCAGTTTGGCCAGCGCCTCTTTTGCAGATGTGCTTTTTTTAGTTAACGGGGACCGGATTACAGGTCAGGTCACCGCGATTGGTGGAGATAGCGTCACTATAAAACCAACGTATAGTGCTGATGTGAAGGTGAAACAGGGCGACGTGGCGAAAATCGAAACCGAGGCGGCGACCGAGCTTGAACTTAGTGATGGCACGGTTGGGTCATTTCAGATCACTGGCAGTCCTGAGAAAGGTCAGGCAACCCTGGTAGCCGCAGAACAGGCTATAGATGTTGCGCTCATTGAAATCCAGCGATTTGGTGAGAAGCCCAAGCAAAAAAACTGGAGCACAATTCTTGATCTCAGTTCCACTTTTAACAGTGGTAATACAGACAGCCAGTCCACTAATCTTCAGTGGAAGGCTAACTACGAGCGTAATCAACATCGTTATAAATCTGATCTCAAGATGAGTCGTGAGGAAGAGGATGGCGTGACAACCAAGGACAAAGACAGGTTGAAGCTTGGTTACAACAGGTTGTTTGAAAACAAGTGGTTTTTTGCGCTGGATACGGCGTTTGAAAGAGACCCTGTTGCAGACCTGGACCACCGTATATCGATCACGCCTGCGCTTGGATATGACTTCTGGAATGACGACAGGCGCACATTGAATTTTCAGTTGGGTGCTGGTTATGCTGCGGAAACCACTGGCGGTAAAGATGAGTCCACCACGAATGTAGACTGGAAACTGGATATCTCTTACACGTTATTTGATGGAGAAATGACGCTGTTCCATAACCACAATATCTACAGAAGCTTCAGCGGTAGAGAGAACACGGTGCTAAACACAGAGACGGGCGTACGATACAAACTCCTGCAAAACCTGAATGTTAACCTGCAGGCAAACTACGATTACGACACTGAGCCCGTTGCAGGAACAGACAGTAAAGACCTTGAAGTCTTGATTGGTGTAGGGCTTACTTTTTAAGCCATCAGGTGACTAAGGCAAACGATGATCTGTTGCGTCAGTCACCTGCTTTTTCAGTCACAGGTTCCTCGTTCTTGGGTCGTGTAATGCCAATAGCAGAAACACGGCAGAAACGTGACCGTCTTCAGCTCGAGGATTATACTTCTTCGGCGAATCTCGCTTCCAGTTGCAGGTATCCATCAGTATCAGGATGTCTTGACATGATTCCCTGCCACTCATCGCCGGCAAAAACATCCTTCATTCCTCTGGCTCTGTCCTCTTTGGACGCCCACTTGATGATCCACGTCACGTTAGCAGCCCCGTGCTTGTGTGGCGTTGGGTCAGAACCTGTTAGTTCAATGTCCGAGCCGTTATCGAGCCAGAAGCCCACAACATTCAGGTTGGCTTTCAGATAGGGGGCAGCGTCATCAATCGCCCATTTCTTGTAAGCCTCAAATTGTTCGGGGTCATAGTGATAGCTTCGAATTTCAAACATTACTCTTCCTCAATACGTTTGATTAACAGCTCGGCGAGTTCGCCGCCGTGGGTATTCTGCAAGAAGTGACCGGCTTTCTCTATAGGGTCGAAGCTGGCGTTCATCTGGTTAGCCCATTTGCGTCCCCAGTCTTCATTGAACACATCATCCATGCATCCCCAGATAAAGTGAACGGGCTTGGACCACGCAAGCAGGGTGTTATAAAAGTGAGTCTGCGCGGCGCCGTTGCCGTCGTCGTAATTATCAAAACAAATGGATAGTGGGAATCTGCGCATGCCGTTGAATGCCTGATCGGGCATGTCATGAACAGGTGCGCGAAAGCCGTTGTACATATTGAGTGCTTCGCCGGTCAGGCCTTCTATGGGTTTACCTTCGCTGATGGCAGGAAATGCCTTGTCCGGTCCAACCAGGCCTGCGCTCATGACCATGAGTGCTCCCATGTCTGGCTTCTCACGGAAAAAACGACCACCTTTATGCCAGTTTTCATTCCAGTTCCGAATTGCTGGTGAGTATTCGAACTCGGCATGATGAAGCCAGGTGTTCATGATGGTAAGCCTGGAAAATCGCTCCGGCATAAAGACTGCTTGTGCGAGACCCGTTGGTCCACCCCAATCCTGGCAGACGAGGGTGATGTCTTTGAGGTCGAGTGAAGTAATCAGGCTGGTCAGGATCTCTGTATGACGGGCGATGGTGTACCAGCCAGGATCTGTCGGCTTGTCTGATTTACCAAACCCAAGATGATCTGGTGCAATGCACCGATAGCCCGCGGCGAGGAGTTTCGGGATGACGTGGCGATAAAGGAAGCTCCAGGTTGGCATCCCGTGCAGAAGCAGCATGACTGGAGCGTCTTTGGGACCTTCGTCCACATAGTGCATCCGCATGTCTTTCCAGTTGTGGTACTTGGGCTGATAGGGAAAGTCATCGAGGTTTTTGAAATTTTCTTCCGGCGTTCGAAGGAAGTCTGTCACGTTTACTTCCTCTACCGGTTTTCCAGAAGATGCGTATAGCTATCCACGATGGTTAATACTTTATCCCTGCTGGCCGGGGGGAGTGCAAGAATGGAACGATCAATACCGGCAGCCTGGTAGCCATCAAGCGTCGCTTTGTCAGCGCGAGCGCCGAAGATGCTGACGGAGAGGGTGGCCATGTCCCGGCCCGCTTCGTCTGCAAATCGTTTTAATCGTGCCAGATTCTCGGCTGCGTCAAACCCGTGCCGGGCCCTCGGTAACCAGCCTTCACAGTAATCAACAACTCTACGCAGCGTGTAGTCGGTTTCACCGCCGAGTATGACGGGCGGGGGTGTCTGCACTGGTTTTGGATGTTGCCAGGTGGCATCAAAATTAACGTGCTCTCCATGGAATTCGGCTTCTTCTTCACTCCAGAGCTTTTTCATGGCCAGTACCTGTTCTTTCATCTTGGCGAATCGCTCATCGTACTTCGTCCCGTGTTGTCGCATTTCTTCAACATTCCAGCCGCCGCCAATACCAAACAGGAAACGTCCATTCGACATGCGGTCCAGACTTGCAACAGATTTGGCGGTGGTGATTGTGTCTCTTTGCGGGAGTAAACAAATACCAGTGCCAAGCTTCAGGTTTTTGGTCACCGCAGCGGCGAAGGACAATCCGACGAAGGGGTCGTAGGTATGGGAATACTCCTTGGGAAGGTCGGCGCCACCCGGCCACGCCGATTCCCGGCTGGCAGGAATATGGGTATGTTCGGGTATAAACAGGGATTCAAACCCGCGGTCTTCCAGGACCTTCGCCAGTTCATCCATTTGAATGGTGTAGTCAGTGGCAAAAATCAGTACGCCAATTTTCATTAGAGGTTCCCTTTTTATCTGTTCAGGCAGGCAGCGAGTACACCATTATGGTGACGGCCTGTCGAGATGATGATCCTTAGAGGCGAGAAACCCGGCCTAGGTGCCGCAGAACGTCTGGCGAACGACCTGTTCAGGTTTTGGCTTCTTCGCAAACCTGACATCTACGCCTGTCAGGTCAAACGGGGTCGCCAGATTGTCGACCAGTTCATTAAAGAGATCGAAGTTCCCCTCCATAGATGCAGCCTGGATCGATTCCTCAATCAGGTGATTGCGGGGGATGATGGCAGGGTTGCTGGCCAACATGTCTTGTTGGCGAGTCGGGTTATCTTCTTCGGCGCAACGGGTTTTCCATCGAGCCATCCACTCGTCAAATGCGGAAGGGAAGCCCGCCAGAGAGCTGACGTTAGCCCCTGGATCAGTGCCTGACAATTCGGATAAGCGGCGGAAAGACAAAGTGAAATCCAGTTGATGGACTTCCAGGAGATCCAGAAAATCTTTTGCCAGCGTCTCATCGTCATCCTGTTGCGTTGCCAAGCCTATTTTGTGGCGCAGTCCGGAGACGTTGGCGTCAAGAAAGTAGGCCGGGAATTTATCCAGCGCGTCCTTGGCCAATTCAATCGCATCTTCTTCTTTGTCAGCGATGACGGAGACGAGGGACTGGGCAAGGCAGGCCATGTTCCAGTGAGCAATTCCTGGCTGGTTACGATACGCGTATCGGCCACCATGATCGATGGAGCTGAACACGGTTTCCGGATTATAGGTATCCATGAAGGCGCAAGGGCCGTAGTCGATGGTCTCGCCGGATAACAAGACGTTGTCGGTATTCATCACGCCGTGAATGAAGCCGACCATCTGCCAGCTGGCGACCAGTTTCGCCTGCGCCCGCATGACGTTGTCCAGCAGCGCCAGCGCCCTGGTGTTCTGGTCGGCATCTGTGTCGACAGCCTCCGCGTAATGTCGTTCCAGAACATGGTTAACCAGTAAACCCAGTGCCTCTTTATCTTCCCTGGATGCAAAAAACTGGAACGTACCAATTCTGATATGGCTTTTTGCGACGCGCGCCAACACCGCGCCGGGTAATGCCCCTTCGCGGTAGACGGGCTCACCCGTTGTGACCGCTGCCAGCGATCGACTGGTTGGAACGCCGAGCGCAGCCATGGCTTCGCTGACAATGTATTCCCTCATGACGGGGCCCAGTGGTGCTCTTCCGTCGCCCATTCTTGAATAAGGCGTTTGCCCGGATCCTTTCAATTGTATGTCGTACCTTTCGCCGTCGGTTCCAATGACTTCGCCAAGAAGAATCGCGCGACCGTCTCCCAATTGGGGATTCCAGGACCCGAACTGGTGCCCGGCGTAAACCGTCGCGATGGGATCAGCGCCCTCCGGGACAAGATTTCCGGCCATGGTTGCGATGCCCTCATCCGACGTTAACCAGGCGGGGTCAATGCCGAGTAATCGCGCCAGCTCAGGGTTGGCTCGAATGAGTTCAGGTTTCTCTACTTTCGTAGGCGATTGCCGGGAATAGAATCGTTCCGGTAGTTGGACGTAGCTGTTGTTGAAAGGCACACTCATAGTCGCGACTTTATCACATTAGGGAATGAGCAATTGGTGGAATCAGAACAGGTAATCCGGAATCTGGAAAGCGTTGCAGCGAGTTTCGCTGAAGATGTCATCTCGAGGCAAAAACGCGGGCGGCTCGCCCCCGATGATTTTGAGCAGCTGAAAGCCGCAGGATTCCTGCTCACAGGCGTCCCTGCAGACCAGGGAGGCTTGTGGAATGGCGCTGCGCGTTCGGCGCGTCATTACGCTGAGATGGTTCGCACGATTGCCCATGGCGATCCAAGTGTCGCTCTGGTCGCGTCGATGCATCCCGCGGTGACCGTGTTTTTTTTAGGGGTTGAATCAGTTGATGACGAACCTGAAGCCTGGAGAGCTCAGCGCCAGTGGGTCATAGAAAGCGCGCCTGACCATTGGTGGGGGACCGTGACTTCAGAGCCCGGCTCAGGTGGCGATATTCTAAAGACCCGATCAGTCGCGAGACCTGAGAAAGACCATTTCCTTATCACAGGGGATAAACACTTTGGTTCCGGATCCGGACAGGCAGATTTCATGATTACGACGGCAAAGGTTGAAGGGTCAGACCTGCCTGAACTCTTCATCCTGCAAAACAAGGACGAACCCTGGGATGGATCAACCGGGTGCAAGATGACCGTTGAGTGGGATGGTATTGGCATGTCATCGACCCAATCTCACGCTTTTCGCTTTGAAAATTTCCCGGCTAAAAAAACCGTTTCCAGAGAGGTGTTGAGCAAAGTAGGACCGATCACCGGTCAGATCAGCAATATGCTGTTTGTCGGTGTGGTACTAGGGGTTGCTGATAACGCGATGGCTTTTTCCCGCGGTAAGCTTGAAGGAAAAGAAGAAGGTATGCGGGCGTTCGAAAAAACGGAATGGGTAAGATGCCAGAATGAACTTTGGCTGGCTGAGCAAGCTTATGAGGGGGCGCTGCGCGCCATCGAAGCAGGAGAAGAGACTGCCCACATCACGGCAGTTCGTTGCAAGATTACCTGCGCGGAGCTTGTCGAGACTGCACTGTCGAGAATGAGTAAGGTGGTAGGCGGGGCGAGTTTCTCAAAAGCGATGCCGCTCGCGCAATGGACCCAGGATGTGAAAGCGCTCGGGTTTCTTCGCCCGCCTTTGCCGCTGGCATACGATCAGCTGTTTATGCCGTCTATTTAAGTTGTAGGTGGCTTGATGACAGCCGCGAGCAGTGGTCCAGATTTGGGTGGTTTACCGGGGCATACCCGCGCCGCAGGCGCTCGAGGTCTTCTATCATAGAGGTACACCCTGGACTCGCGAGCAGCTTGTTCGGAATAGTTAACAGGACAACGCAAACAGGAAAAAGGAATGGCGATGTTAATCACCGATGGACAACTCCGGGAGTTCGCAAAAAGAATATTTGAACAGGTAGGTGCTACGGAGGACCGGGCCTGGCAGGTGGCTGAGCATCTGGTTGAAGCAAACCTGAAAGGACATGATTCACATGGTGTCGGCATGATTCCTAATTACGTGAATGGTGTTCGCAGGGGGAATCTGCACGTCAATGAGGATGCAGAATTAGTATTGGATAAAGGCGCCGTGTTACTGGTGGACGGCCATTTCGGCTTTGGCCAGGTCGTGGCGAAGCAGGCGACCCAGATGGGGATTGAGCGCGCAAAACAGATAGGCATGGCCTGTGTTGGTTCGAAAAATAACTACCATATCGGTCGTGTTGGTACCTACGGGGAGCAGTGCGCCCGGGCAGGTTTGATATCGATCCATTTTGTTAATGTTGTTGGCCACGCGCCCTTCGTTTCACCCTGGGGCGGCAGGGACAAAAGAATGCAGACCAATCCTTTTTGTTGCGCCATACCCACTGCCGGTGACCCGATCGTGCTGGACATGGCTACCAGCGCGATTGCACTGGGCAAAGCGCGTGTGGCAAGAATGAAAGGTGTGGCGGTGCCTGAAGGCTCTGTTTATGACGCCGAGGGTCAGCCTTCTACCGACCCTAATGTGCTGGAGCAAGGTGGGTCCCTTGCGCCGTTTGGCGAGCATAAGGGCTATGGGCTGGCGCTAATCTGTGAACTACTCGGTGGCGGGCTTGCCGGCGAATGGACAATGCAGGATGTCGACAAGCAAACCGACATGACGATCAATCACATGCTGGAGTTTATTATCGACCCGAATCTGTTCGGTGGTTTGGAAGCCTTTCAGGAAGAAGTTGAGGGGATGTCACGCTGGTTGCAGGATTCCAAACCGGCTGCCGGTAATGACAGAGTCAGATTACCCGGGGAACCCGAGCGGGAGTCTATGAGCGAGAGAACCGCAAACGGTATTCCGTTGGATGATGGGTCCTGGGGCTCAATTGTTAAGGCGGCGAAAATTGCCGGTATGTCTGACGAAACCATTAAGTCGCTAACAGAATAACGTTATTGTTGATTTAGCTCATCCGTCGGTGGCGATGATTAGCTCGTCGCCGTCTTCACGAACCGGATAGCTCTCAATATCCAGGAAAGCAGGCCCGCCCAGGCATTTGCCGGTGGTAACGTCGAACCGCGCCCCATGGAGTGGGCAGGTAACCGTTTTGCCTCTCAGCCTTCCCTTGGACAGCAGCACGCGAGCATGGGAGCAGATGTCTGATACTGCATGGTACTTACCGGCGATTTTACATAACAGGACGTGCTTGCCATCTTCCTTCAATGCAATGGATTCCCCATCTTCCAGGGACTGGCTTACTCTTATTTCTGACATTAGCGAATTGGATCCTTACCGTCCCAGTTTCGTGCCGTTTCGGCTATTTCTTCAAATCTTGCGACCGTTCCTTCATTCTTTGTAACGACCTCAAGCATGCACCCCATCAGTGGACGGGTATCGAAGTAAGCGAAGTCTATGTGGCGTACTTTGCCGGTGTTGGCGGCGGCATAGCCCAGGCTTTCCATATATCTGAGGTCTGCTTCGAAATCCAGGGTCCAGACACACATATGGTGAAATCCCAGTTGACCTTCAGGGACACTGTCACGATAGGCGCATTTGTCTGTCGTGGGCTCGATCAATTCAATCTGGACGTTACCTGCCTGTGCGACGGCCACTTTCATTGACAGGTCTGAGGGTTCCCCACGGTAGGTGATTTTTTCAAAGGTGCCGGGGGTGTAATCGGTCAGGTGGAAAGGCCCGACGCCAAGTTCGTTCACCCATTTCATACAGGCTGATTCGATGTCTGGGACAACCCAGGCATTCTGGAAAATAGTTCGGTCGGTTGGCTTGTTCATATCGAGTGTGTGTTTGATGATTGGGTGAGCGCATAAGTGTAGAGAATTTTTTTTGTGAGTCAAAGTGGGGTGGGTATACAGCCATTAGATGACGGCAGTTTCCGAGAAAGATGGGGGTCCGGGATACGTTTCTGGTTTCTACTTGCCAGACCAGCTTTCCGCTGGAAATCACTTACAGAAGGGAAAACACGATGAGAGAATTATCATTAGAAGAAATGAAACAGGTTAATGGCGGGATATTACCCATATTGGCTGCGGTCGGATCATTTGCCGGGCATATGGGCGTTCGGTCTGTGGGCAAATACTTATTCACCCGTGCCATGACCAGTTACGCGGTCTACGAGGCTGCTAAGTTTTCGAAGGGGTAGTATCATCAGGCCAGGCGAAATGCCTGGCCGACTTTCAATGAAAAACTCCAACTACAGACCCTGTCCAGAATGTGAGTTTGGCAGACTTGAAATAGCTCAGTTACAAAAAGGTTGTCGCTGTAGCTACTGTCACAAGCTGATTGAGACAGACTTTATCTATGGTGCTGGTGTTCCTGTTTTACTGGCGCTGCTGGTCGGGTTGTCATTCAAAAATGACTTTGCCGTTATTGGATACGTTATGACGGCGATGCTTGTTTTCTATACGGTCACCTATGATTCAGTTGTTGCCCGCTACCTGCCCCTCAAACATTATGGTGACAGCGACTAGGTTCGTACTATAGTACGGGTTCGATTCAACCACATTTGGAGTTGAAGGTGAGTTACACGCCAGGCCAGCTATCAGATATTGAACTTATAAGAGATGTCGCCAAACGTTATTGCCGGGGAGTAGACCGGCTAGACGAAGCCGAGATGAAATCTGCCTATTGGCCCGATGCGACAGATGACCACGGCACTTTTGTGGGTAACGCCTGGGAGTTTGCAGAACACTGTATGGTCGGTCACCTGAGATGGCGATCGACGAACCACTGTATCTTTAATCATCTGATTGAACTGAATACAGACGGTATTTATGCCCGGGGTGAAGTTTACAACGTCACCTACCTGCTTCAAAAAGAGGCAGACGTGCTGGATACCTGGCACGGCCGTTACCTTGATCTGTATGAAAAAAGAGATGATGAGTGGCGCATACTGGAGCGGGTCTGCGTGCATGAGTATACGAAAACCGAAACGGTTACCCCGATGCAGATTGACAGCGCCAGGTTCAGGCAGGGTGAGTTCGACCGGCCTGCCGATGGAAGGCTGATCGGGCCATAGCTTCTGAAAGAGCTTCCAAAAGTAGCTTCCAAAAATGGCTATTTCAGAATAGCGCCCGGAAGCAGTGGTGAAGAGAGTCATGCAGATAGTCGTGAAAATAGTAGAGAGAAAAGTAGAGAAAAAAATATGAGAGTGATGACTGTTACCCTTTTGATGTTCAGTTCCTGCCTGTTCGCGGGTGATTACCGGTCAGCGATCGAACAACTGGATTTCGTGAAGTTGAATGACACCTATAGTGATGAAAAGGTGTTTGCCATTCTCGATGGGCGCGGAGCTAACCTCTCGACCGAAGAAAAAAGCGCGGCGGCGGTGCTTATCACTCTGGGTGCACTGAATGCAGAGGATCTTGTTAATGAGGAGCTAGCCGCCCGGAAGGTTAAATCCTATGTCGCGGTTATGTCGGCTAACCATCCCGCGCTGATGGGGCGAATTGGTGATGCTGCCCTTTACCATCATATGGCCGGCGCTTTCGATCATTCGACGTTGCTGAAAGACAACGTGTTTCTGGAGGTGCTTGGCGAGGCGCTGGTAGACGGTGTCCTGACCGGGTATGACTTGCGCAGTAAAGGGGTGTATGACAATTTCCCGGTTGCACACACCTTCATTTATTCCCAGTCGAGCCTTCTGCATATGCGCCAGCTTGTTGCGCTGCTGGACAGCGAAGGTATAGAGGGCTGGGTTTACATCACACCCAAGGTGTCCGCTTTTCTTTACCGCGACGACTGGGGGCCTGCTTCGGATGCCGTCGTAACGCTGCCCGGTGGTGTTCGGGTTGTTCAGGGCCGAGAGATTGCCGTGTTGTTCCAGTTTGATTCCAGTGATGATCGCAAACGATTTCATGAAGTGGTGACGAAGTTCGCCAAGAAAGATGAAAAGGACGAACCCGGCCTGATTGCCAATGCCTGGTGGCAACCCTTTTATTACACCGACCAGGCGTTCGAGGGGTTTGAGCCTATTTCACTGGTGGTGATCTCGTCTGCCAATCATGAAGCAACATTGACTGTGCTGGAGGAAAAGACAGAAAAAGTGGTCCAGGCCCTCAAAGACGATCGTTGGGATATGCGAGTGGATCGTGTCTGGGTGAACCCGCCGTTCTTTCGTTTCCTGAACGGCGGGTACAAATAGAACAAGCGTTAATCAGGGGATTCCTCGGACGTTGATTCAGTGATGTCAAAGTCACTTGCGTCATGCCGTTCAGGCACACGGGTTTCTTCGGGTCCCCATGTTCTGTTGACACGCCTGCCTCGCTCGACTGCCGGGCGCGCTTCAATCTCCGTCGCCCACCGTACAACATTTTTGTAGGACGCGACGTCAAGGAATTTACTGGCGTCGTAAATGTTGTGCAGGACCAGCGCGCCATACCAGGCGTAGTTGGCCATGTCGGCGATATTATATTCGTCGCCGCAAAGATACTGGCGTGAGGCCAGGTTTCTATCAAGAACATCCAGCTGGCGTTTAACTTCCATGGCGTATCGATTGATCGGGTATTCCCACTTTTCCGGCGCATAGGCATAGAAGTGTCCAAAGCCGCCGCCGAGATAGGGCGCGCTGCCCATTTGCCACATCAGCCATGAAAAACATTCTGCGCGTTCTGAAGGATCAGTCGGTATAAATGCGCCGCATTTTTCAGCGAGGTAAACCAGGATTGCGCCTGACTCGAATATTCTTGTTTCGGGCGTGGTGCTTGTGTCCAACAGTGCGGGTATTTTTGAGTTTGGGTTAATGTCTACAAATCCGCTGCCAAACTGGTCGCCGTCACCAATGTTGATCAGGTAAGCGTCGTACTCTGCTTCTTTTTTGCCAAGGGCCAATAGTTCTTCAAGCAGTATGGTGACCTTCACGCCATTTGGTGTCGCCAGGGAATGCAGTTGAAGAGGATGCTTACCGCGAGGAAGTTCCTTCTCCTGGGTGGGGCCTGCAATCGGGCGATTGATATTGGCAAACCTTCCGCCGCTTTCTGTATCCCAGGTCCAGACTTCCGGTGGTGTGTATACATCTGATTCAGTCATAAATGATCCGTAGTAAAGTTAAGAAATGAAAAACCTAAAGCCGTGGCGGGATTCAGCCCTGAGTCTGAAAGACTTCTCCCAATCCTGGGGCGGTCCCTTGCTTGCCTGTCCCCTACCGTCTTTATGGTGTCGAATAGTCAGGTCTTAAGGCTACAATAAAGTATGAGCGAACAACACAACCTGGCCTATTCCCTGTCGGAAGAAGAATTATTCACTTATCGGCAACATGGGTTCCTGATAAGAGAGCGAGTTTTCAGTGCTCGAGAGCTGACGGATCTGACAGCGTCCGTGGAGCGCGCTGTAGCTGTGGCGCATGGTCTGTCAACGAGCGGTCACGCCTATCACCTGGACCGCAAGCGGTTTGTTGACGTTGGCAATATGACCGTGCAGTTTGAGCACGCGGAAAACAGTGAAACTATCAGGGTGATTGAGCCGGCACATCACCTTGATGCTGTTTTGGAGACGCTTGTTGAAGATAGCCGGATCGTAGATCCGGTGAAGAGCATTATCGGCGTTGATGCGGTTAGTGTCTGGACGAACAAACTGAATCTCAAAAGAGCCGGAGAGGGTTCAGGGTTTGGCTGGCATCAGGATTCTCCCTATTGGGTTCATGATAGCGATCACGTGGACCTGCTGCCCAATGTCTATCTTGCATTTGATGATGCATCTGAGGAAAACGGATGCCTGCGTGTGATCGATAAGAGTCATCTTCATGGTTGCCTGCCGGGTACATCAGACGGATCCCAGCTTGGCGGCTTTTTTACTGATCCGGCCTGTTTTGAGGAAAGCGACCAGGTGTTGATGGAAGCACCCGCTGGCTCGTTGGTGTTCTTCGATCCACATTCCATCCATGGGTCTGAGCCTAACTTTTCCGGAAATTCCCGTCGTGCGATGGTCCTAACCTACCAGCCAGCCGATTTCCCGATGCTGAAGACCGGTGAAGTCAGGAACGTAGGCTGAAGGAACGGCTAGAGATCTTTCCACTTCGGTCGAGATGACGGTTTTGTGGAGGCGCTCAGTCGGCAGCCCCCTTCGTCATTTCGACTGGAGTGGCGAAGCCACGGATTGGAGAAATCTCATGCTCGCGAGACTCTAAAGAGAGATCTCTCCACTTCGGTCGAGATGACGGTTT
>Ga0222633_1000482_pt1 | contig 35439 bp, 27 predicted proteins | sample AntAcemetageno48_FD_179816 | JGI IMG/M metagenome (GOLD analysis project Ga0222633, IMG submission 179816) | Saline water microbial communities from Ace Lake, Antarctica - #48 | ecosystem: Environmental > Aquatic > Non-marine Saline and Alkaline > Saline | place: Antarctica: Ace Lake | collected...
CCCCCCTGGAACTCCCAATTCCCCGCGCGCGCGATGTGGATCAACGACGTGGAGCGCCGCAAGCGTTCCTTGCGGGGCGTTTTGACATCCACGGTTGTGCACTTCACGGCTTCGTTTTCGGGGGTCAACGCGACGTCTCCTGATTTCGATTTGAACGCCACCTTGCCGTTGGCGGTTGAGGAACGCGTCGCGCGCACCGCGGTTGGCGAAAACAGCGTCAAGGCCACGAACCTGCGAACCGGCGGTACGCACGCCGTGGGCGGGGCGTGGGCGGCGAGGCTTCTCGCCGCAGCGGGGGTGCTCACCGTGCTGGCCAGCATCGCCGGTTTCGTGGGCATCACCACCGGCGTGACGTGGCACTTGTGGGTGCACTGTGTGTTCGCGTCCGTGACCTGGGCGTTCGCGGTGGCAGCCGCGCACACCTTGCTGGAGCACTCGGACGACACCAAGCTTTACCTTTCACAACACTGGCAGGTCATACAAACCGGGGTCGTTGGCGACAACGTAGACGCGGAGGACGCCGCTTCATTCGCCACGGCGCACGCGCGCGCCGCCGCCGCGCTAGGCGCGCTGTGCGTGGTGATGCTGAGCATCTCGTTGGCGTCAACTGTCGCGGCGCTTCTTGTTATTTACGGCTGGATCGGCCCGAGCGCGCACCGGCGGGGAACGGCTTTGTTCGTTAATGGTGCGGGGGGGTCGCTGAACGGTTCTTTGGACGGAACAACCGTCGGTTCGTCAAACGGAAGCGTAGCGCACCGAAAACTCACCAACGAGGACGAGTCGTGGGGAAACGAGTCGTGGGGTGAGGGGTGGGACGACGACGACGGCGCAGCGCGACGGACGAAAAACGCGAGAGGCCACACGAGGGTCGGGAGTGACGTTTTGGAAGCGAACGGCAACGCTGGGAACAGGAGCAACACGGGTAACAACGGCAACAACGCGGTTGTGGAGATGTCCGACTTGCACGCCATGGTTTCCGAGGCGCGCGGCGGGCGCGGGCGGTTCAAACAAAGAGGGGGCAAGAGCTCGCGGACGCCGTCGCCCGAACGCGTTTCCAAAACACCCACCGCAACAGCCCTCAAGATGGAGGAAGGCTTGCTGTCGCTGTTCGCGCGAGTCACGGGGGGGGTGCGAAGCGCTGGTGCGCAAAGTGGCGGTGGCAAGAGTGGAAACGGTGGCGCCGGGTCGAGCGTGTTTAGGGACGAAATCGCGCGCCCGGAGCATTCGCGACAGGAAGTCGCCGCCGCTGTCGCGATGCTGCGCGCCGCCGCGGCGAGGAGAAACCCGGACGACCCGGACGCGGCGCTGCAGGCGGCGCTGGAAGTGGCGGGCGAGGGAGACAAAAGCTTGATTCGCGAAGCGCTGGGGACAGGGTTGGGAGGGTCCCTTAGGTTCACGCTGGAGTGATTTTTGAATGTGCGATGTTTACTTTCTTATCAGTAGTCTATTCAGGCGCACCGTTCGCTTTTGCCCAGATAACCACATCATCGTACCCATTAGCACGCGCCAACCCGAACGTATCCTCGTTCCACGGGCAACCGTTCGCGCGCAACCACTGAAGCACCTCGAGGTGCCCTCGATAAGCCGCACATGAACACGAGTACATATCCCACGGGCAGCCGTTTGCGCGCGCCCACTGCAGCACATCGAGGTGCCCTTTGCTCGCCGCAGCCGAGCACATCTTCTCGTCCCACGGACAGCCGTTTTCGCGCGCCCATTGCAGTAGATCAAGATTCCCGCCCAACGCCGCGCGACAGCACGTCTGCCAGTCCCACGGGCAGCCGTTCGCGCGCGACCACTGAAGCACCTCGAGGTGCCCGCCCCATGCCGCCGCCGAGCATGTGAATATGTCCCACGGTGTGTAGTTCTCGCGCAACAACTTCAACTCCTCGAGCTGTCCGCTCAACGCCGCTGCGTGACAAAGGTATTCTGGATTCTGCAGACTACCTCCCCGTTGCAGGCGGTGCAACGCGCTTACACATCCGAGCTTTACGGCGTAAGCCTCACCAAGCTCCTCAAACCGAAGCCCCGTCGCCGCCACCGCGTCGCGCATCGCACGGCTCACCGCTGGAAGCCGTGCGAGATCTGCGGGGTCGTCGAAAAGCTCAGATCTGAGAACGTGCGTGACGACGATGTCGTTGAGAAGGCCGGGGATGGCATCGCCCGCGTTCGCCGCGTTAGCATCGAGGCGCTCGCGCTTTCGCTTGTGCGCGCGAGTTTCCACACCGAGCGTCGCGTTGGAAGACATCGCGGAGGGTGTCGTGTGCGCGTCGTTGTGCGTCGTGTGCGCGTCGTTGTGGTCGAAGCTCCTAATTGCAACTTGTCAGATTTTATTTATCCCTCTCGCTGCTGTTGTAACCCTGAATCTAACATTCAATCCGGCGGGCGCGCAAGTAGTGCACACGCCCCCGGTGGACACTGCCTCGCGACATGAAGTCGAACGCCGCTCGCGATGCGCACAAGACGGATTGGAGTGACCCGGGTGTTTGCTTGACCATCGCTGTTCTGGGGTGCACCGGGGATTTGGCGAAGAAGAAGACCTACCCCGCGCTTTTCGCGTTGTTTCTGCACGACCATCTGCCGCAAAGCACTTTGGTGGTGGGGTACGCGCGGTCGGATTTGAACGACGTTTCGTTACGCGAAACCCTGCGCGACCGCTTGAAAGGCCCTGGGGACAAGGTGCAGGAGTTCCTGCAGCGGTGTTTCTACGAACGAGGCGCGTACGAAGACGAAACCCGGGTGGACGTGTTTGGCGGGCTGGGCACGCGCATGGCGGGTTTCGAGACGGCGAGAAACGCGACGGAAGCGCACCGGATATTCTACCTGGCCCTCCCCCCTTCCGTGTACCCGCCCGTGTGCCGGAACATCCACGAAGCGTGCATGGCCACCACCGGGTGGACCCGAGTTATCGTGGAGAAACCGTTCGGGCGGGATTTGGAATCCTCGGAACGACTTTCGGGCGGCATCGCGAGGTTGTTCACGGAGAAACAGCTGTACCGCATCGACCATTACCTGGGAAAAGAGCTGACCCAAAACTTAGTCGTGATGCGATTCGCGAACCGTTTCCTGGCGCCGCTTTGGAACCGGGATAACATTTCGAACGTGCAGATTATTTTCCGAGAGCCGTTCGGAACGCAAGGACGGGGCGGGTACTTCGACCAGTACGGCATCATCCGCGATATCATTCAAAATCACCTGCTGCAACTTTTGTGTTTGGTGGCGATGGAAAAACCGTGCTCGCTATCGCCGGACGACATTCGGGACGAAAAACTGAAAGTCCTGCGGTGCATCTCGCCGGTGAGCACGGAAAACGTCGCGCTGGGGCAGTACACCAACTCAGCCGAGGGGGTGGCGTACTTGGATGACCCCACCGTCCCGGCCGGCTCCCGAGCCCCGACCTTCGCGCTGACCGTGCTGGAAATACAAAACGAACGCTGGGAAGGCGTGCCGTTCATCGTGGAGGTGAGGGCCTTTCCCAAGCACCACGTTCCGCCTCCCTAATTGCCCATACTCGTACCAGAAGGGACTATTTCCTCTGCCCTGACTGTTTGTCCATACATCTCGATATACGAGACTGACCCTTTCTTTTTCATCGTATCAGGCTGGCAAGGCGCTGAACGAACACAAGTGCGAGATCCGGCTACAGCTGAAGGACGTGCCGGGTGACTTGTTTAAAGACCAGCGAATCAACGGCAGGCAAGCAAGGAACGAGTTCGTGGTGCGGTTGCAACCGGATCCCGCGATTTACATGAAGATGACGGTGAAAGAGCCCGGGTTGGGGATGGAGTTAGCGCAAAGCGAACTGGAGCTTCTGTACACGGAAAAGTACGAACACACGCCGATTCCCGAAGCGTACGAGCGGTTGATTCTGGACTGCATCAACGGCGACCAGCAGCACTTTGTTCGCAGAGACGAGTTAGCCGCGGCGTGGAAGATATTCACGCCTTTACTGAAATACATCGACGCAGGGGGGTTAAATCCCGAGCTGTACGCGTACGGAAGCCGGGGCCCGTCCAACGCGGACAAACTCCGGCAAGCCGCGGGGTTCATCGAAAACGTCACCGCCAAGGATATCACCAGCGGGCACTTGGAGAGGGGGGGTTAGATGTTTGGTAACTAGTCTATATTTGAAGCGCTTTTGGTTTCTCACAAAGGTTCATAACACGCATGTCTTTCTGTCCTCTCGTTTTTGTAAGCTTACAACACCCGAGACACTACTTCAGTCGCCTCCGTCCTCGTCGCCGATGCCGAAGTAGCCGCGGATGGTGAACGGCTCTTGCTTGATCTCGGGCTCGAGTTTGACCTCGGGCTCGAGTTTGATCTCCGGCGAAACCGACCGCTCAGTGCGGGCTGACTTACACGCCGTGCAGGAGCGTTTGTGGTTGCCGTGGGGGCATAGGTTGCAGTCCTTGCACCAGCCTTTCACCTTGCCGTGGGGACAGGGGGTGCACGCCTTGCAGAAGCGTTTCACCTTGCCGTGGGGACAGGGGGTGCACGCTGCGCAGTCGTATTTCAGCTTGCCGTGGGGGCAGGGGCTGCACTTCATGCAGCTGCTTTTCCGCTTGCCGTGGGGGCAGGGGTTGCAGTCGGCGCAGCTGCTTTTCACCTTGCCGTGGGGTCAGGGGATGCACACCGCGCACCGGTACTTCTCCTTCCCGCGCGGGCATCGTTTTACTCCCATGACTCGCGGTCGGATCTTTCAGCTCGCCCTCGCAACCGCGCACGACGATGTGCTGTCGCAAGAAGAAGAGGGGAGTCGTAGCTTTGTGGTGACTGCGTTTTCGTTCGTTCCGAGAAAGGCCCGTCCGAGGGTAATATTTTTTTAGCAAAGCACTGGTGACGCGGCGACGTCACAGCGTCAACGCGCGCGGCGTCGCCCGGCGCGCGGGGGCGTGGGCCGCGCCACGCGGAGATTGTTTGAGAGGTACGGTATAGATGTAGGTACGAATTATGTCAACAGTCTGACCGTAAATGTCAAATCCAAAGCATCGGATTGAAAACGTCTAAGAATCCACTCGCTCCGGTCGCCCCGCGCCGCCTAATTTTTTGTATCGCATCCATCGCACCGCACATCCATCCAAATGCGATTACTATCATTATTACCTTCGTAGCAATCCACACCCTCTTCACCCTCTTCTATCCTCCCAGAACTTAAAGGCCGTACCCCGAGTTGTCCATGGCGTTGCCTCCCGGCGTGGGGATTCCGCTTTCCGGGATCTCGCACACCACGACGTCCGATGTGAGGAAAATCTTCGCCACGGACACCGAGTTTTCAAGCGCGCACCTGATCACCTTCGTAGGGTCGATGATCCCGCTGACCATCAGGTCCTCGAACTTCCCAGTCGCGGCGTTGTACCCGAAATCGGGGTTCTTGTCTGAGGTCACGCGCTCCACCACCACCGACCCGTTCACGCCCGCGTTCTGCGCGATGAGCTTCATGGGGTACGAAAGCGCGCGCTTGATGATGTCTGCGCCCAGTTTCTGTTCCTCGTTGGGCAGGGTTTCCTTGATCGCGTCCACGGCGGCGGCGAGTTTCAACAAAGTGCACCCGCCGCCAATAACAATACCCTCCTCCACCGCCGCCTTCGTAGCGTTCAGGGCATCCTCCACGCGAAGTTTCTTCTCCTTGAGTTCGGTTTCCGTTTGCGCGCCGACTTGAATGATAGCCACGCCGCCGCTCAGCCTCGCCGCGCGCTCCAGCAGCTTTTCCTTTTCGTACTCAGCCTCGGTGCCTTCAATGAGGCGGTTGATTTGCTTTACCCGCGCCTCGACTTCCAGCTGCGTGGTGCCGTCGCCAACAATGGTGCAGCTCTCCTTCCCGAGCTCCACCCGCGCCGCGTTCCCCAGCACCTCCACGCCCACCTTGTCAAGGCTCAAGCCGAGCTCGTCCTTCACCACCGTGGCCCCAGTGAGAATCGCGATGTCCTCCAGGTACTGCGACTTGCGCTCGCCGAACCCGGGCGCTTTCAGGGCGCAGATCTTCAGCGCTCCCCTTAATTTGTTCACCACCAAGGTCGCCAGGGCTTCTTGTTCGATATCCTCGGCGATGATCAACAACGGGAACCCTTGTTTAATAGCCTCCTCCAAAATAACAATCATGTCCCGCGCGGATTTGATCTTCTTATCAACAAGCAAAAGCTTGCACTGGTCGTACGCGCAGGTCATCCTCTCCGAATCAGTGACGAAGTACGGGGAGATGTACCCGCGCTCGAACTGCATGCCTTCCACGACAATCAGGTTGTTGTCCACGGACCTGGCTTCTTCCAGGGTGATCACGCCCTTGCGGCCAACCTTTTCCATGGCGTCGCTGATCATGGTGCCGACTTCCATGTTACCCCCCGCGGAGACGCTCGCAACGTTGGCGAGCTCTTCGTCGGAAACTTCCTTTGACAGTTCCTTCAACACGACAATCAGCTTGGTGACCGTGGCGTCCATGCCGCGCGTCAGCTGCACGGGGTTGGTGCCGGCCATGACGATCTTCATGCCTTCCGTGATCATCGCCGCGGACAAAACCGTGGCGGTGGTGGTGCCGTCACCCGCCAAGTCGTTCGTCTTCTGCGCCGCCTGTCTCACCAGCTTAGCGCCAGCGTTTTCAACCGGGTCCTCCAGCTCAACCTCCTTCGCAACAGTCACGCCGTCGTTGACGATTTTAGGCGACCCGTACTTGGACTCAAGCACCACGTTCCTCCCCTTAGGGCCGAGCGTCACGCCCACCACGTGCGCCAGCTTGTCAACGCCCTTCTGCATCTTCTTCAACGCGGCGCCGTCGTTGGCGTTGAAAAACAACTGCTTCGCCGCGGCGGTGGTGGTGATGCAGACGCGGCCGGCGCGGCGCGCGGGGAACGCGGCTGTGAGAGAAGAGCAGAGGGGCGAGGGTCAGCGAATTGATTCATTTGATTCAACGAAAAAAACTCCAGGCACACCAAGGAAGGCGCTGGAAGAAACGCCGAAGCGTCATGACGCCTCCGGAAGGCGCGGCGTGTTGGCTTGTGCGATGTGCGGTTTGTCACGCGCTCTGTGGGCTTGGGTTCTGGCGAAACAGGGTTGACACGCCACGGTGTTTCGGGAAAAACACGCGTCACAAGCGGACGTACCGTTGAGCTTGGAGCGGGTCTTGGAGCTCAGGGCGGCGGGCGCGACCCTGTTATTTGGAAGGCGCAATGAGATGCAGAAGCGGTTAGTTACACAGGTACTGAGTGGTGCTTGGGGATGCTCTGCCGATCGTGCTGGGCGTGGTGAGCCGTGTTTCTGCTTATCACGAACACGTCGAACGCATTCCCAAGAGCAAACTCGGTCAACGTTCGTCGTGACACGCGGTACGCCGCTGTTCCGGAGCACTTTTGCAGGCAGTGGAAACGCCGATGGCGATTCTCGATTCGCGGGGTTCAGGTTTTTGGTCATCCCGGGACACGGGTACGGCGCGCGACGCGACTTTCAAAACCAACGTGGTTTCGGACACGCACCTGGTGTGCGTAGCGGCAGACATCATGGCGGCCATCGTGGCGCGAAAACCGACCCGAAAGGAGAGCGGCGCGTGCGAATGTGCGGATGGCGGCGGTTCGAAAACTCCGAACTCCGAAACACTCGGATAAGAAAAAGGTGCAGCTCTGCACGTCTGCAGCAGAAACAAAATTCCCCAAAAAGCAAGCCACGACTTTTTAGACGCGAGGTCTCGTCTCTTCCCAGCACAACGCACGTCGCGGCGTGCGGTGCGAAGAAGGTGTTTATCGTGCGCGAGCCATGGTTCGAAAGCGATGCCACCACGGGAAGGAGAAACACCAGTGCGCGGTGTGCAGCCCCTGCCCCCACGGCAAGGTGAAAGGCAGCTGCGTGAACTGCGTCGGTTGCACTCAAGGGAAGCTGAAAAGAAACTGCGTGGAGTGCAACCCCTGCCCCCACGGGAAGGTGAAAAGTGCCTGCGCGGACTGCAACCCTTGCCCGCACGGCAGGCGGAAAAGCGACCGCGCGGACTGCAACCCCTGACCCCACGGGAAGCTGAAAGGCAGCTGCGTGAAGTGTCACCCCTGCCCCCACGGCAAGCTGAAAGGCGACTGCGCGGCGTGCAGCCCCTGTCCCCACGGCAAGATGAAACGCAGCTGCGTGAAGTGCAGCCCCTGTCCCCACGGGAGGCTGAAAAACAACTACGCAGCGTGCTCCCCCTGCCCCCACGGCAAGCTGAACAACTGGTGCGCGGCGTGCAACCCTTGCCCTCACGGCAAGGTGAAATACAGGTGCGCTGCGTGTAAGTCAGCCCGCGCGGAACGTTCGGTTTCGCCGGAGATCAAACAAGAGCCCGACATGAAGCAAGAGCCCGAGATCAAACAAGAGCCGTTCACCATTCGCGGCTACTTCGGCATCGGCGAGTAAACGAGACTAGATTCTATTTCAACAAAGTACGGCTTCGAGCCATCGGAATGACGTTACGTGACCCACGTCTTCCCTTCCCCTGCCACGTCATTTCTTGACACCCGCGAGTCGGTCCAAAACCGCGTCGAGGGTCTTGTCCAGCGCCGGCGTCAGGGCTCCGCGCGCGCGCTGGCGCCGGCACTGCTCCACGAACTCGTCCGCCGCTCTGGTCATCCCTTTGCCCGCGTTCGCCGCGTTGAGCAGCCGCAGCGCGGCTGCTGCGAACGCGCCTGAGTACGGCGGCCCCGCTACTTCCAACACCTCCCCCGCGAAGTACCGCAAATGCGACGGGTCGATGTGAAGTTGCCACGCCGACGTCGCCGCGTCCAGCGCGGGTAACACCAGCCCTAATTCCACGAGCTCCACCGCCGTGTCAAGCGTCGCGAGGTGCGTGTGCTCGTTCGCGCCCTTGCCCATCGCACGCAACGCGCACGTGATCACATCAAGCGCCTGGCCTTGCAGCCGCGGCCACTTCTTCGCAACCTCCGACACGACTTGCAAATACACAGCCGTGTTGGTCGCCGCGTACACTTGTTTGTAGTGCTCGGGGTTCCCCATGGCGCTCTTGACCCAGGCCAGCGCGCCCGCCGCGGCTACTGTGGAGGAGTGCAACGTGGTTAAAACGGAACTTCCCTCGTCCAGGGACAGAGGCGCACCTCGCGTCGTGGAGGCCAGCGAGTCGTGCGTCAGTCGCAAAGCGCTCGCCGCGTCAAGTCGCTCGCCGTCGCCGTCCGCTGTCGTGGCGGCGGCGATGAGGTCAAAACACGCGTCCCGCGTGCGCATTTCGCGGTTTATATCAACCCCAGGGTCCCACCGGAACGCCTCCTGGAACAGGCTGGCGAGCAGCTCGGGGGTTCGCAAGGGTGTGGTGGATGGTTTTTTGTGTGGTGAAGAAGTTTCGGGTGGTGTTTCCATCGCGTCCGCGCCATCCGGAACCTCCTCAAAGTACATCGCTCGCAGTTTTTTTAGCATCTCTGGGGGAAACGCGCCGCAGCCGCCGCCGCGTCGCCGGCGCGAGTCATCCGCGGCTTGCAGCAGCTCCCCGACCGCGGTCATGGCGACCGCGTCCGCGTCCGTGGCGGCGAGAAGCGGGGCGATGCGCCTCACCACGGAGGCGCCGTGCGCGCTCGTCGCGGCGGCGGCAAGCTCCTGGCTAACGCGCGTGGCGAGCGCCTTGGACTGCGTGTCGCGAATGTTGTTACTATCGGTATTGCCGCCGGCACCCGACATAACTCCTTCCTTGTCGTCCCCGCCATCACCCCCTGCCAGACCGGCTTCCCCCCCGTTTGCCAGGTCCGCGAGCATCATCTGCGCGAAGAGGTACGTGGCTAAGCTCTGGCAGCCGGCGGAAGTGATGGCTTTCACCGCCGCCGCGAGCTTTACTTCGTCCTGATACCAATAAAAGAAAGTGTCAGTCTTATATGGTCAAACAGGGAGGCGGGATTTGGGAAACGCGCAAGACGTACCTCGCCGGCACTGATTAAATCCCGGAAGTGGTCCGCGAGGAGCTGGTGGAAAATGGAAAAGTACGAAGCCGCGGCGGGGCCGAGGGCTTTGACCTCGTCTTGGTGTCCGTGCTGCCACGCGTGTTGGATCGCGACCTGTATCAGCAAGCAGTTGGGGTGCTTTTCCGCCAGCGTGAAAAGCACGTTCCTTCCTCGGTCCGAGTTCAAAAGCAGCGTGAGCCACGTAGGGCGGCCCTTGACGGCGTCGACTTTTCTCGGGTCAAACTTTTTGCGGATCAGCTTCTCCAAAAAAAAAGTCTCATCGCGACGCACCCTTGTTCGCCACCCGAGAAGCGCCTCCGCGACCGCGCCGGATGTGTTTCCACAAGACTCGTGTTTCGTGGGCGTGCTTTCGGTTCGACCTACGGTGGTACCTCCCTGAGGCGTGTCGTCCTTGTCGTCCTCGTCGCCGTAGTATCGAGGCGTCGCCGCCGCGCTCGCGTCGCCTCCGCGGTCCTTGTCCTTCCCGAAATGCGCGACCGGGGACAGCGGGGTGAACCCGCCCGAGGTGTTCCCCCCGTGTTTGTGCCCGCCCCCCGGCTCCATGTCCTCCGTGAGTTCAAGCCACCCGCACACCAAGCTTGCCATCTGCGCGTAGCCGCGGTAGTTTTCGGAAAGAAGCTCGATAGCAGCCGCGGGCCGGCCTCCGCTCGCGACGTACACCCTCAGCGAATCCATCACCCCCGGTTCCATCACCGCATCCTTCGCCGCGAGAAGGCGCTCCAGCTCCAGGAGCTTGGACGAGTCGTCGGGGGGGGCGAAGCGCACGGTAGGGACGACGCCGGGGGCGCCGCCGGCGTCCACCGCGGGTACACCACCCGCGTCCATCGCGACGTGCGGGGGAGACTGCCGATCCAACTTGCAGATCTCCCAACTCGAAAAGAGCCCGAATTATAAATTCGGCACGTCGGGGTGCCACTTGCGACGACGCGTGCTCACGTCCATCAGTTTCACAGCACCGCGTGTCAAGCGGTCGAGATACTCGAGAGCGTCGTCGGTAGTGTGTCGCCGTCTCGAGGGTTCACCGCTCGCCGATAGTGCATGGGCGCCCGTCGCCGGCGCATAAACAAAGAACTCGTCGGCGGCCCATCCGCACCCGCGGACGAAGAGTCGGGCGGTTCGTCTCAAAACACGCGCCGCAGTCAAGCCTCAAGCAAGCGCCAAGTGCCAAGCCAAACACCACTTTTCGTTACCCTAGTGTGGGCGCTCGTCGCCGCCGTAGCCGTTTTTGCCCTGGGTCGCCTGGTATTCGCGTGAGTCGAGGGCGAGGGTTGAGGGTGAGTGTCATCGCTCGAAAAATAAATCATGTCGTCACCGCAGCCCCTAACCCCTTCGCAAACCATGCGCAAGCTGTTGCGATACACCTTCGCCATGGTTTTCGCCCCGTGGGTGACGTACAAGGCGTGCTACGGGTATGCGATTCCGGTGGTGGCGAGTCACATGAGCGGTGTGGTTTTTCAAGACGAAAGCAACGTAGCCGTCGCGAGCAGCGTAGCGGCGGTCGTCGCGGTGAACGTCGTTTTAGCCACGTACGTGATAAGCGCGCTGCGGGAGGAAAACACGTTCGGGCGATTCGGGGAGAAGCGAGACTGATTTGACGTCGGATGAGACAAAGTAAGGGAGGTGTGAACGGGTTTAGAGACACTAACTGCGTAGGCCTCCTACTTGTAACCATGATAGAGAATAGAAGACTATGCGTCGCGTTCTGATTCGTAAAAAACTACTTTGGCGATGATTAAAGCCCCCACCCGATCTCCTGCGACGACGTTACGGGTCTCGACCACTTTTCACACGGCTCGAGTTTCGGTCGCACGTTCAGGTGTTTCATCTGCCGCAGCTCCGCACACGAATCCGTGGTTTTCGCGGTCGGGAGGGATAAGCTGAGGAGTTTGGGGTGGGGGTGTGCGGGTCAGGATGCGTGCGGCGAAAAGAAATATAGATTAGGATTTGATTCGGGCACGTACTTGATGACTCCGCCGAGCTGTTTCAGACCCGTCGTCGCCACGCCGATGGGGTTCTCCTCCTCCACGGGCACGAAGAACTTGGGAGGCGCGTGTGTTGTCTTCCTGGTGTTCGAAAGAAGGTCCCACTCTGGTCGAGGAGGAGGAGGCGGAGGCATTTTGCGCCTCAAAAAGTAACACTCGAAGGAAATCTGAGAAAATCTTTATTCCGTCTCGGAACTGCTTTTCTCGAGACACACGACAAAGCAAAGCAAAGCCACGACAGACCACCGCATTATCCGCCGTGCGCCCACCCCGCACGTCCGAACCCAACATGAGGTCTACACGACACTCTCTCGCAACCCTCTTCCTCGTGCTTGTCACGCTTACTTTGGCTTCTTCCGTAGACGCAAAAGTCCGGGTACGACCCGTGAACTCGGAAGTACTCTTGGACGGTGTTACCACTTCTGCTTTCAAGAGCCGAGACGTCCAAAGAGCCTTCTGCCGAGGCTTCACGGACTCAATAGGACTTAACGAGAAGGTACGTGCTCGTGAAGCCCCTGAGTAGCTCTTTACACGTATCGCACACCGTCGTGTCACGTCCCAGCATGTCTCCTCGCTGACCTTCCTTTGTGTTTCTCTCGTGGCGGCTCGTTCCTCGTTCCTCGTTCCAATACATAAATAAATAAACTTCGACGCGGCGCGTGTGACGCAGTTCTGCAAAATCACCAAGGTCACGCGCGCGTGTCGCTGGTGCTTATTCAGCTGCCGCGTGCGTTTCGTGATTTACATTCCCCAGTGGTTCCCCGGTGGGTGGAACGTAGGGTACGACAGGCTCACGGTGGTGGTGCGAAACGACGCGCGCAACGTGCTCGTGCAACAGAACACCGTCTTCAACTCAATCACGAACGTCAACGTAAACGTAATCAACGTCAATAAGAACGAGGTTGAAATTCCCGAGCCCCCGGATCCCGGGCAGGTGGAAACAGTGCCGGTCGATGACACCCCGGATGGAGGGGACACGAGCACTACTGACGAAACGGACACTACCGACACTACCGACACTACCGACACTACCGACACTACCGACACTACCGACACTACCGACACTACCGACACTACCGACACTACGGACACTACCGACACTACGGATACTACCGACGAGACGGACACTACTGACACTACTGACACTACCGACGAGACGGGAACTGCCGACGAGACGAGCACCGATGAGGCCGGTGGCGACGGGGTCGGTGATGGGGATGCCGGTGGTGGGGAGCCGCCTGGCGACACTGACGCTGGAGAACTGCAAGTGGATGATTCCGCCCTCAGCGACGAGGCTGACGCTGGCGAGGCTGCCACCGGAGATGAAGAAGATCCTGGTGATGCTGCCGCTGGGGAACTGCTAGTGGATGACTCCGCCCTCATCGACGAGGCCGACGCCGGGGTCGGTGGCGATGCCGGGGATATCCCCGTTGCCGAGGACGGCGACTTCGCCTCATTTACCGAGGGCGACGACGGCTCCACCTTTGCCGAGGGCAACGACGCCGGCTTCGGCGGGGACAGTGACTTCGGCGGGGACAGTGGGGTCAGCCTCGGCGGTGGCGACGATTAGCCCCGGTGACTGGACCGCATCGAGTCACGGAAAGACGACAACAAGATCGAAAACAGCGAGACGACAGACAAAAAGCGAGAGCGGGTCTTGAATCGTGTGAAGCACTTGCTACGCTTCATTACAGTCTATGACTATGTTCTATCTACATAGTAAATCGCTATTGAATAAAGAACACTTCAAAAAGTAACACTTCGCTGCTCGAAGCTCGCGAGCTGCGTGGAAATCTCAGTGATTTTGCTCAAGACTTTCGAGTAACGCATTTTCTGGGAAGCCTCGACGCACAACGACGCGCACACGACACCCGGTCCACATGTCCTCCGACGCAGCGCATACCGCCATGACTGGCTCGAGCGGTGATATCGCGACCGCCACTACTCCCGCGAGCCTTGCCGACGCGCCAGACGCGATCCCCGGCCTTCTCAACGACATCGTCGTCACGCACGTCCTCAGATCTGAGTATTTCGACGATCCCGCCGATCTCGCACGGCTCCCAGCGGTGAGCCGTGGGATGCGTGCCGCGGTGGCGGCGACGGGGTTTCAGTTTGAGGAGCTTGGTGAGAATGAAGCCGTACAGGTCGGATGTTTAAGGGCGCTGCAGCGCCTGCAACGGGGAGGTCGTCTGTCACGTAAAGAACGCCTTTGTGAGGCAGCCGCGAGAACCGGACAACTCGAAGAGTTGAAGGTTTTGCGCGCGGACGGCTGGCCGTGGGACGCGATCACGTGCTCCGGGGCGGCATTTGGCGGGCACCTCCAGGTACTGCAGTGAGTCCACGCGAACGGCTGTTACTGGGACGAAATCACGTGCTCGGGGGCGGCGGGGAGCGGGCATCTCGAGGTGCTGCAGTGGTTGCGCGCGAACGGCTGCCCGTGTGACGTGAATTTGTGTCACGGAGCGGCGTTCGGTGGGCATCTCGAGGTGCTGCAGTGGTGGCGCGCGAACGGCTGCCCGTGGAACGAGGATACGTGCGCGAACGCGGCGGAGGGCGGTCACCTCGAGGTGCTACAGTAGGCGCGCGAGAACGGCTGCTCATGGGACAAGAAGACGTGCGATTGGGCGGCGAGGCGTGGAGACCTCGAGATGCTGCAGTGGTGGCGCGCGAGAACGGCTGCCCGTGGGGTTTGGGGTTTAGTGGAGGGTTTAGAAGCGGAAGGGAAGCGGAGACGTGCGAGTGGGCGGCGAAGGGAGGGCACCTCGAGGTGCTGCAGTAGGTGCGCGCGCACGGCTGCCCGTGGGACGAGAAGACGTGCGCGAACGCGGCGGAGGGCGGGCACCTCAAGGTGCTGCAGTGGTGGCGCGCGAACGGCTGCCCGTGGGACCGGAACACGCGCGTTGTTGCAAGAGGGTACATACTGGAGTGGGCGGTGGCGAACGGCGTACCCGAATAGTCAGAAGAAGTCCCGCGGCGATTTGGAAAGGCAATATTGAACTTCTGATGACACGTGTTTCGATTATCGCGGAATGAGCGCGGCGCCTTCCTTGGAGGCTTTTTTAGACCACCGCTCCGACCGGCTCGTGTACACCGCGACCACCGCGGCGACCAAGGGAGCGTGAGGGACCCACACAGACTTACGGAGGTGCAATGTTGTGGATATCGACGAGTGCGTATTCGTCTTTTCGTGTGCAGGACGTGAGAAAGACGTGCGCATGTGCGGCAATGGGCGGAAAGCTCGAGGTGCTGCAGTGGGCACACGGGAACGGCTGCCCGTGGGACGAACAGACGTGCTACTGGGCGGCAACGGGCGGGCACCTCGATGTGCTGCGGTGGACGCACGAGAAAGGCTGCCCGTGGAGCGAGGAGACGCGCGCTATGGCGGCGCGGCTCGGTTACGTCGGAGCGTAACCGCGCTCGCGCCAGCGGCCTGTCGTGAAAAGGAAAAAGAAAGACGAAACGAAGAGCCACGGAAAGACGACAAGATCGAAAACAGCGACACGACAGACATTAAGAACAAGAGCGGGTCTTGAATCGTGTGAAGCACTTGCTACGATTCATTACATTCTAAGGCTATGTTCTAGTAAATCGCTACGAATAAAGTACAAACGAGAGATACACACACCTGGCGCGACGTTTTCGCCGCGCCGGTTCGTCCCTGCGCAATCTTTTTTTTCTTCACTTTTCTTTTTTTCTTTAATCGATGATTTCCTGTATGCACTCGTTGACCCGCACCCTCTGCTTGATGACGTCCGAGAACGTTTCGTTCCAGATCATCACGGTTTGCACTGACGCGATCGGTAGCAGCGAGAACACAAACAGAATCCCGAAAATCACCGCGCCGCAGGCTTTGTCGAGTTCGCAAAACCAAAAGTCCGCGAAGTCGCGCGCGCGTTTCAGGCACCGCCTGGTTTCCAACACCACCGGCGCGGCGTAGTTGTGCTTCCAGTTTCTCTGCGGGGGCGGCGCCTTCGGGTCCGACCCAGCCGGGAGGTCGGGAGACGGCATTGCGAAATCGAAAATGTGTTCTATGTCTCGATCGCCGATCATGGACCAGCCTTCTATGACGCACGCGGTGATTGAGACGCAGCCCATGACGGTCATGGCGAGCGTCCTGGACGACGAAACCCCGTCCACTTTGTCGTACGAAAACACGCCGTAAAACCCGAACCACGCCACCACTAACGAGACCCGAACCAGACCCCGGTACACGGAGAGTTTCCACAGGTGTTCGGGGAACGAAAGCCAGGGTTTTCTTGACAGAAACTTGGAGCGCAGCGCGACGTAGTACACCACGCACACGCCCATGGTGAAGCTAGACGCGAAGGCCATTCGCGCCGTGTTGACGCCAAACTGCGAAATCTGAGATGAAGAAAAGAAAGTGTCAGTCTTGAGTCGGCGAGTGTGGGTGTACTGTATGGGCAAACAGTGCAATTGTGATGTATGTATCAGTTGCCAGTACTGGTAAGTGTTACCAGTAGTGTACTCAAACAGTCAAAGAGGGGCTTGAAACAGTGTTTGGATTTGGGAAATGCAACACGTACCTGCGCCACGCCGTCGATTTGCGTGTTCCCGTGAAGCGACGCGACGCAGACCAGGGTTAACACGATCCTCCCAAGCCCGGAAGTCAGCACTACTAGTATCTTGTACCACGGCGAGAGAATCTCCCTCCACGGGGAGAACATGTGCGCGTGCCAGTTTTGCCAGCTCCCGTGCGATACGTTTTTGTTTGGAAAATTCCCGTCGATCCACCGGCGCCAGTCGCTCCAACTGCTTTGCATCCAGAACAGATTGGTGGCTTGGGGGGAGAACCACCACGGCGCGATCACCACAGACCCGGCGAACATCCACACGGACCACGTGTACAACAGCGATTTTGGCAGGCTGGTGTACACGTGGAACAGCAGGAGGTAGATGAACAGCTCCAGGCCTTGGTACAAGTGCGATTTGGCGTACAGGCCGTACAGAACGACCATGCTCGCGTTTTGCAGCACGTACCCCCGCTCCGTGCCGATGTACTGCGCCTGGCCGAAAATCAACGCCCTCGCGTAGTTGTACCCTTTCGTGGCCATGGTGAACACGTTGAACGCCCAGGAGCCTTGAATCAGGGAGCTTATGGTGTACTCGAACCCGTCCCTCAAACCGCGGTCCACGGTCATTTTTAAAAACAGCGGCAACACGGTGAGCAACCCGAGCTGAATGGCGTAGATGGAGTTGTAGTACCCGCCCTCTTCTTTGGACAGGGAAAGCGAGGTTTGCGTTTCCGTCATTTTGAAGTACCGGTACACGCGGTAGATCTCCAGGTCCGCCACCGCGAGGGTGGCGTGCGCTAGGATGTAAAGATACACGCACCACGCGGTCTGCATCATGCTGATGAAGAAACCGGGCCCGGAGAAGAACAGGGAAAACACGCGAAACGCGTCCATCCCGCGGTGCAGGCGGAAAAGGTCGCGGGACATGGAAATCGTACCCGACGACCCTGAAATTTTCTGCTCGAACCCGTTGACGCTCGTGAAGCCCATATCCCGGCCCTTGCCGCACTCGATGAACTCCTCGAAAATTACCTTGCCCCCCCGCGCGATGGCGTTGACGCCGCCGAAGAAATCCTCCGCCACGTGAATCGCCCTGTTTGTGGAAAAGAAAAGTGGTTAACGTCTTTCGTAATGTGTATGAGTAAACAGTCACCCGTAATCGGTCCAAACAGTCACCAGCTGAGAGGTAAAACGGGCGGTGTGTCGGATTTGGGAAACGCGCAAGGCCGTACCTGCTCGCTTTCGAGACGCCGCCGTTGGTCATCGTAAACGCCTTGTCCCACACATCGGGGTGGCCGTAGTGGAACCTGACCATCAACGGCCAGGTCATGAACCGCTGGAAGGTTTGGAAAATAAACTCGGAAATCGCGGCGAACTGCGCCACCGCGCCGTGGGTTTCGCTGAAAATGGTTTCGGGGAAACCCACCAACACGACGTCGCCGTGAAACACGTCCAGTAAGTTGCGCATTTTGTAACTCTCGCCGAGGTAGTTGTCCTGGTTCATGTCCAGGGTCTGCAGGTACGCGCCTCTGGCGAAGATAACCGCCTGGTTCTGGTTCTCGGGCTTGCCTTCGCCGATAATCGGGTTCCCGGGGAGCTTGATTTTGAAATCCACGCGACACTCGCCGGATGTCGCGTCGCGCCCGATGAGACAGGACGCAAAATCCTCGGTTAGCGGATCGAGGGGGACGTGCACGAAACACACCTTCAAATCCCGGTGGTCTTTAATAAGCTCCTCAATCGCGTCCGCTTTGAACTTGTCCAATGACCCGGGTGGTGCCAGCCTTTGCTTTCCGAAAATCTGCGCGGATACCAAAAACTCGAACTTGGAACGAACAAGCAACTCAGCCGTGGCGTCGTCGTACCCCTCCAAACGCGCCAGCAAACGCAGCGCGTCGCCGTATAAGGTAACGCCGCGCACGCACCGGCTCAGCGATTGCGTGCGGTCGCTCGCCCACGTCTGCGCTTTTTTCCAGTGCGTGTGTAAAACGACGTCGTCGTCCGTGCCGAGCGCCCCGATGCGTTCCTTGAAGTTGTCGAAATCGTGTGCAAACGTCGCGACGATTAGGGAAAAAAGCGTTTTCTCATCCTCCAGGGGCGTGACCAGCTCGCTTTGGCGGTACTTGACGTCCTCGGCGTAGTACGGCGTGAGCGCGGTCCAGGACCGCACCTGCGCTAAGGGCGACGGCGTTTTCAGGGACGTGAACCGAAGCGAGTTGCAGAAGAACATCAGCTGTCGCTGGGCTTCTTCTGACCGTGGTTGCCCACCCGGGTTCGAGCTCTGAAACGACCGCAACAGCGCGGCGCAGGTTGTTTTGGACAAATCCGTCGTCGCCGCCGCCGCGACTTTTGTCAAGTGATCCACGTCGCGCAGCGCGTCGGCGCTCACGATGTCAAGCAACGAGCTGTACAGCTGAGAAATGCGGTACTTCCGCTGGTTGTTTAAGGAGCTCCACCGGCCGTCCTGTTCCAACGCGAAGGAACAAAGCTCGCGCACCGCGAGTAACACGTCGTGCAACGCCCGCGCTAAACGCGCGCCGTGCGTTTCGAGCAAATCATCGGGAACGACCAGGTTTTGCCATTTGCGTTCGCGCGCGTTTTTCTTGCGGAACCGCCGCCGGCGACGTAGCGGTCGGCGGCCGTCGGCGTTGTTATCGTCGTCGTCCTCGTCGTCGTCGTCGTCGTCGTCCGAGGGTAGCCCCCGGTCCCGGCGTTCCGCGCGCTCGATTTCCCTCAGTTCTTCTCTTCTTTGAACCGCCGCGCCTTCCAGATCCTCATCCACCACGAAACACCCGAGCATGGGGCCGCCTTTCTTCTTGATGCTCTTCCGCGTTCCCTTTGAAAGAAACCCGGTGCACCCGTACTTCATCTCCAGGTTGATCGCTTCCACCAGCTTGGTCTCCCGCGCCGCCTCCGCGGCTTTGATTCGGCGTTTCTGACGCCGTCGGTCCCGACGAAGCACCCGGCGTCGCCGCGCCGCACGCTCCTCTTCCGTCAACCCAGCCGCGTCCGGATCGAGGTCCAAGTCGTCGTCCGAATCGGCGTACTCGTTTTTCCCGTCCGACGGTTCGTCGTCGGCGTCGTCGGGATCCACGGGTGTCGCGGTCGTCGCCGCGCCCAGCGCCTGCAGCGCCATTAGCAGCGCCGTGCAGGCTTCTCTTAGGTTGACGTACCCGTCGATGTCGTCCATGCGTCGCCGTCCCATCTGTTCCGCCTCCACGCGGGATAAATCAACCACGATGCGCATCAGCGTGTGCATGTCCTGCGGCCGCGCGACGCCTAGAATTTCGGTGAAGATGACGCACATCAAATCCTTGGTTTGAATCAGGGTCCGCGTGAAGCTCGCGTACTGCGCGCTTCGGCCGGTGTCCAGCGAGGTGGACGAGAACACCGGCGAGGTGATCATGGTGGGCAGAATGACGTACTCCGCAGCGTCAAACACCTGCTCCACGTCTTTTCCGGTGAGGAACGTGTACGAAAGCTCATCGCGTTCGGCGTCGGAAAGGTGGTCGCGCCTTCGCAAATCCAGAATGATCGCGTTCCACGCGCGCGCAAAGTGCTGTTGCTTCACGTCGCAGGCTTCGGGGAGGAAGTCCGTTGGGTCCGCGCCTGCCACGAGGGCGTTCCCTTCGACGTCCATTCCGATCTCGTTCGGGAGCTCGATGACGAAATCGACCGGGCCTTCCGGTGCGTACCCGCCGCCGGACCGGTTTTGGTTTTGGCCGCGCGAACCCGACCCTCCGCCGCTCAAATCGAGTAGCCGCGTCCCCCCGAGCGGGTCGTGCGTGCCGGTGCTGCCGTGCTTGCCCTCTGATCCGGACGACCCACACGGTGACCCGCCGCCTGCGTACTTGTAACCGTTACCCGTATCCCCGCTCCGGACGATTTTCGGCCTCGGCCACTCCCGGTTCAACAGCTTTTCGCAAAACAGGTTGGGAATCGTGGCGAACGTTCGCAGTAAAAACGCCCAGTTTTGCGCGTGCGTGATTTTCCCGCGCCACTGCAGAAACACGGTGAATATCGTGGCGAAAAACGTGTACCAAAGGAACGTGTCGCAGAAGTACGTGGTCACCGCGGGCAGCGCGCGAATCACGGTCATGATCCACATCAGCTCCACTGACGCGTGCACGTCGTAGTACGCCTCCGGGAGCTCGCCTTCCACTTCCTCGCCGATGTACCCTAGTTTCGCGAATTTCGCCCGTTTGTTGAGATCGAAATCGGGCAAGCACTCGGCGCCCGCCCACGCCCCGTCATCGCCGACGCCGCACGAAGCCATGGCTTCGTACGAAACGGACGCGTGTCCCCTGTACGCCGCGCCGGCTGCGACGGATTTGGGGACTTGCCACTGCTCAGCGGAAACGTTGGCATCATCAAGGTTAAGGCTTTCGTCCAAAACCGCAAGCGTCTCTTCGTCAAAATAGTACGACACGGTTTTCCCGCCTGTCGCGGGGGCTGTTTTCTTTTCCACGGCTTGGGCGTCGCTGGAAAGCAAATACCGACGACGTCGCGCTTTAAGCCGCGCCGGCCGGACCCGCCCCGAGTTTGCGGTTCCAGATTTCCCCCGACCCCCGGTAACGATCGTATCCACGTTCTTCACCTCGTCCATGGATTCGATGGACTCCAGGGGCAGAAACTCGATGTTGGAGCTCTCTTCCAACTCCTCGTAGTCCTCCTCGTCCGGGTCCACTTCGGTGAAGTACGTGGTTTTCGGGGTGAACCGCAGGGCGTTCATGAGCTGGTCCCCCTCCAGGTTGATGCAACTCGTGTACTCGTCGCTTTCCTTGTTCCAGCAAAGATCGGGGTGCTGCAGCGCCATGATGGCTTCGCGCAACGGCTTTACAAGAAGAAAGTGCCCAAACGTGAGCTTTACGGACAACACGCACAGCCAGAACATGGTGTACACGAAGCGTTCCTTGAACGGCGTGGCGAGTTGGCGCGCGCTGCCCATGTACGGCTCTCTTCGCACGGAGTTCGTCCCCACACCCGCGAACGCCACCGTGTACACCGCAGCGAGGGCTTGGAAATAAGGCGTGTTCCCGTCCTCCCTGCCGAACCTCTCCAGCAGGAAAAACACCGGGATCATCCCGAACGCGCCGATGCGAGTCATCGTCACCGCCCAGTCCCCGCCGCTTTCTTTTGACAGGTTCCTGAAATGCAGCGTCGCGATTTCCGCCGCGAGCTTCACCACCGAGTGCGTGATCGTCGCGGTGGCGATGTACGCCCAGTTCCAGCCGTGCGCGAACACGTACGCCATGCTGACGTGGAACGCCACGGCGTGGAACAGGAACACGGTGTTGAAGTTGACGAACATGGACATCCACCCCGCGACTTCGCGGTAGGTTTTGAAAAAGGTTTGCGACAGGTAAATCGCGGGGCCTTGTTTCGATTGCCCGGCGGTTCGCGTAAACGAACGGAAGTGCGCGTACATGCGAGGCTCAGCGGCGAGGTGTCGCATTTTCTCCGGAACCCCGATCCAGCCTTCCTTCTGCTCGTCACCAACAACGGGCGCCCCTGCGTACCCGTCCTCGGGTGGTAGCACGGCTTTGAACCGTTCCCTGAGCCAGAAGAACTCGTTCACGTCGTCGTACATCACGCGGTCCACGATCGGCGACGACGCGCGGCCTTGGATTTCGCGTTGCAGAAACGCGTACAGCGGCCGGACGACGGAGTCGAGGTAGTCATCCGGTGGGTACGGCATTTCGCTGCCCTCCACGGGTTGCGCGATGACGAGATGGTCGCCAGCTGGCGGTTCCGTTGTGTTGAACGAAAACACCCCAGGGCTCCTGTCTTCCAAGGTCAGCGCGCACATCGCGGCGTGGAAGATGAAACACATCACTTCCGACGTGTGCCGCAAATTCGCGCTTTCGCCGTAGAGTAAAAACCAAAGCACCAAGTGGTGGACGTGCGCGTTGGACATCACCGCGATTGACTGTTCGCGGTTGCTTTTATCCCACATGCCCTCGTTGTCCGCGGCCATGAACGCGGCGAGTGACAGAGTTCGCGTATTTTTGGTGGCGTCGTCGCGGTTCAAGTCTCTCCACCGGTCGCTCATGCGCGCCGAGCCCTTCACCCGGTCAAGCATCCCCGTGTACTCCCCCCAGTGCAGGTAGTTTTGAAACAAATGCCCGTGCAGGTCTTCCACCACGTCTCTGAACTGGCCTTCCGTCTCTCTGCCCCTCACGATGTCCGCTTTGCCGTCCATCGCGTTGCACAGCCAGTGCGTCAGGTGTTCCACCGCGTTGCCGAGGTTGCTCTCCACCTCGATTGGCGTGTCACTGAACGTGGCGTCCATGCACTTCTTCTGCAAACCGAAATTGGTCGCTAACGCTTCCGCGATCGGGAGTAGCCGCGCCCGGATCATCTCCTTGCGTTGATTAGTGGTCACCGGCCCGGTGTACGTCAAGTCCGGCGCGAGGCCCGGTTTCGTGGTGGGCAACGGCCTGGCGAACTGCACTTGCACCGCTCGCAGCCCTAGCACCTTGCGAACAAAACCCCTAACTTTCAAGTAATACTCCCTCGCCGATTTCGACGTGGAACTCGCGTTTACGTTTGAAATCACGTTGCGCCGGCGCATCTCCGTGCTCAGCACCGCGGCGTACGCGCGGTTGAACAGGATCTTGCCGTGCAGGTAGGATACTGGCAGTAGGGAAATCAAAAACAAAGCGGTGTGAAGCACCAGGCCTTGCAAGACGTCCACTTCCCGGAGCATGCCGTCTGAGAAGTGTCGCAGCGCCAACAGTAACGGCCGCGCGGCGGGCGGCGGCGCGTCGCCGATGAGCGACGCCGCGCCGACCACCACGGACACCACGAAGAACCCGGCGCAGAAGAAAATAACCCGGTTACTGCCATCGGTGCTGTCGATCGCGTCCGCGAAGAGATGCGCGCACAGCAGGTGGTGGAACAGCACCACTAAAAGTTTCACCACCACGCCGTACAGAAGCACCACGTAGTGCTTGTCCGTGACGGTCAGGTTGGGCGCCAGCCGGCTGGCGATGTTGAGCAGACGCCTGGGCCACAGGAAGCTCGGGGACGTGGCGAGGTAATAAATCGTGGAAAGAAGCACGCCCGCGACACCGGCGGTGAGCACCACGACGCCTCGCAACGTTGGTTTGGTCATGATGTCGTCCACCTGAAGCGCCGCGCAGGATCCGAACAGCAACATCGTCGGTACCGGCAGTAAGCGGTACACGATGTAATCGAACTTCCCTGATTTGGGCATCTGCCGCATGGCTTTCAAACGTTCCGCGTTCCAGGCGTGCCACGACCCCAAATTGCGGGTCCCGGGAACCCCAGTTTTGAACCCACTTCTTTCGTCGCTTTCGACGCGCCCGTTGCCGGACGTGGAGGACCGCTCCAATCCGAAGTCGATCCAACACGCCCACTCCACGAACCCGTGCCACACCATGCCTTCCTTGAACGACTGCGGGTGGAACAGCCACGGAGACAGGGTAAGGCACGCGATGGCGAACCAGACGTGCCACGTCGTCATGACGAACACGTACTGCGCGCCGTACCGCGAAATGAAGGTTAACATCAGCGTGTGCGTTGCCATGTGCATGGACGGGGTGATGTGCGACGACGCGTACCGCGTGTACAGGCTCACGAAGGACGATTTCATGTTCATCCCTCTTTGGGTGACTTGGTACAGCGCCTTGCCGGACAGCACGGTGTGGTCAATCGCGAAGCCCCGTGTTTTCGCGATGAACATGTTGAACAGGTGCGAGCCGGACGCGGCGTGTTCGTAGAAGCGCTGGAACATCTGAGATGAATAAAAGAAAGGGTCAGTCTTGAGTCTTGAGTATGGGTGTACTGTAGTATTGTATGTAGTGTAGTCGACCAGGGGCAGCAAACAGTGCACTTGTGATGAGTGTAGCAGTTGCTAGTACTGGTAAATGTTACTAGTAGTGCACAGTAATTAGTCAAAGAGGGGCGGTAAACGTTCGGCGGGATTTGGGAAACGCGCAATACGTACCTTCACCAAACCGCCGTCCAGCCACCCCTCCAGCATGGACGGCCACGCCATGACCAGCGAGGCTTGGATCATCCACTGGGACGGGTACAGCATTTCCAACCCGACCTCTTCGTGGAACCCCACTGAATCGAACGCGTCGCCTTCGCTGAAAAAGGTTTCGATGTGCAGCATCGCGATCATCAGCTTACACACCACGAACGCGGCGAGGGACGCGAACAGGAGGAACTCGGCGAAGAAAATCCCGGCGCTGGATTGGAAAAACGAAAGCATCCGACACAAATCCAGGCGTTTCGCCATGCGATGAAAGTCCCGCGAAATAAGCTGCATGCCGTTTCCGCTTGAGATTTTGAAGTTGAACTGGTTCGTGCCGTCGAAGGAAACCTCCCGCGCCTTGCCAACCATCATGAAACCCAAGTACTTCACCCTGCCGCCACGTAGCACCAGGTTTATGCCGCCGAAAATGTCCTCGCTTAAATGAAGCTGCCTGGACGCTTTGGAAACGCCGCCGTTGCCTTTGATCCAAACAAGATCCCACACGTCAGGGTGGCCGTAGTGGAAACGCACGTTGAGTGGTTTGGCCATGAACCGCTGGACGATGGTACCGAACACCTGTTCCGAAAGAGCCGCGAAGGACGCGACGCTTCCGCTGCGGTCGGTGATGACCTGCTCGGGAAAACCAACAAGCCGCGTGTTCCCGGTAAACGCGCAAAGCACGCTTCGCATTTTCAGCGCCTCGGCGAGCTGGCAATCCTGTGAGTGGAAAAGAAAAGGGTCAGTCTTCCCGTAGCTTATATGAGTAATTGCTCTGGACAATCGGCAAACAGTGTGTCAGGATTTGGGAAACGCGCAATACGTACCTGGTTCATGTCGATGGTCTGGACGTACAAACCCGTGGACATCCCCAGACCGAGGTTCTGGTTCTCGGGCTTGCCCTCGCCCACGATGGGAAACCCGGGCAACTGGATGCGGTGCGTTTGCTTTATGACCCCTTCAGTCGTCGCGACGCGCCGCATGACGTACCACTTGGCGTTTGTTTCGCCGGAGCTCTTTTGGTCGTCATCGTCCCCGGCGTCTTCGCTGTGCGCGGTGACTACGCTCAAATGGCTGTGTTGCCGCAACAGCTGCTCAAGCGCCTCGTCGTTCGCTTCGTTGCCCTCCGTGCCAAACACCTGCGCGCAAACAACGTGGTTGTACTTCACGTGAACCAGGGCTTCGATATCCGATTCGGGGACGTTCTCCAGGCGCGCCAAAACGCGCGTCGCGTCGGCGTACGCCGCCATGCCCCGCACCGTGCGCAGCATGGTTTGCGACCGGCCGCTCGCCCAACGCATGATCTCTGACAGCAAACGCTTGCTTTCGGTGTCCGTCTGCTGTCCGCCACTCGCGTCGCTGCTCAAAACGCTCGCGTCGTGCAGCTTGGATAACAAATGCTCGTAATCCTGCCCGGGTAACGTCAAGCCGCATCGCTGCAGCATCGCGCTCCACTCAGTGGGCATCATGGAAATCAAAAATCGCAACGTACTGACGTTTTCGCCGTCCACCCGCTGCGACAGGTGCGCCGGGGAAAACGCAACCTCTTCCTTGTACAAGGGCGTAAGGGTCACGAAGGACGGGACGTTGCCCACCGCGCAAGGGCGCTCGAGCTGCGGGTCCGTGAATGACTCGAGGAAGAAACGCAGGACGTCCCGCGCCTCGGGCGACGCCGGCTCCGCCGCAGGGTTCGCCGTGGTCAGAGTGACGAAAACGTGCTCAATCGCGGTTTTCCCGGCCCTAGTACCGAGCGCCTTCGCGCAGTGGTTCAATACATGCGCCGCGTTGTCGCACTTTGTGAAATCAACAAGACCCCGAATCCAGCCCACGACGTTTCGCAGCGACTCCGCCACCTGCTTGCCCGCGTCGTCTTCCAACTCGCGGTCGTCCGCCAAAACGTCGACGATCACGGTGAGCATCCCCGTCAGCGCGGCGCCCGCTGCGGAGACGTGCTCGGGAACCAGGTCGTGCGTAGGGTCCGCGGCGGCGGCGCGCAGCGCGGTGAACGCCACGATGGCGCGGCCGCGCAGCGCCACCAAAGTGTCCGCGGCGACGGCTTGTCTTCTCACCACCGCGCACGCGATCAAGCTGAACGCGACTGAAAGGGATTCCGTGACGCTTTCCTTCGCCGTGGGTGGCGCGAGACCCAGCACGGCGACAAACAGAAACGTAAACGAATCCGCGGTTTGCGCGAAAACTGCGGGCAACATCGAGTACGTCATGTTGACGTTCCTGGACGCGCCCGCTTTGGAGAACACGGGCGCAGAGAGCATGGCGGGGAACAGGAGGTAGCAATTGGCGCCTCCTTGTTCGGGGGCGTTTCCGAAAAATGAATCAACCGCGTCGCCTTTGAGTCGCGCGAACAGCAGTAGGGAAAGTTCCTCGTCGCTGAGCAAATCGCGATCGCGAAGCGACATCACGACTTCGTTCCACGCTTTCGCAAATACGTCCCAGGTTTCGGAAACCGCCTCTGGGCACAAAACGGTTTTGGGCGACGGTGCGATCGCGGGCCGCCCGTTCGTGGTCAATACGCGTTTTTCGAACGCCATCACCCGAGTAGGCAAATCCCTCACAACCTTTGACCACCCGTCCGCCACGCCCCGCCACCGGAACCGCGAAAACGCGGACGCGAACCCAAGCGCGGCGAGGTAGTAGAAAAACGTGTTGCAGTAGTAAAGCATCAGGTTCGGTAACCACCGCTCGAACAGCATCAGGAGCTTGTACGCGTACCGCCGGAACAAACGCATGGCTTGAATCACCACAACCGGAACCGCCTCCGCGTAGTCGTACTGGTCGCAGTCCTCGCCCGCGAAGTTGTAGTTCCAGCAGTACAAGTCGATCTGCATGATCGCCCGGGACGGGACCACCAGGGCGTGCACGATGAACACGTAGTCCATGGCGAACTTCACGAGAAGCACGACTTACGATAAATAAAAGAAAGTGTCAGTCTTGTATGGGAAAACAGTCGGCGGGATTTGGGAAAGCCCCAATACGTACCTGTCCAGAAAAGCCGGTACGACGCGGTATCCGCCGGGTCGTCCACGGCTAAATCCCCGGTGCTCCTTTTGCCCACCAAGTCGCCGTCAGGATCAGGTCCGCCCAGCGGGTAGTACCCCACGATCTCAACCAGGTTGAAAAGAAGGTAGGGGGCGCAAATTCCACTGAATAACAGGTCGGTGGAAACGCCGCTCCCGGCGCAAATCCCGAAGCCGCACAAAACGCAAAACGCCGCGACCAAGCGAACCGCGGAGGACGTTTTGCTCCACATTAACTGCTGGCCATGAATGAAAAGCGAGTGCGCTTCCAGTACCATCGAGCAGAACGCGGATGTCAAACCCGCGGAGGCGAAAACGGGTAGCTTCCCGAAACCCACAAACGCGTGCACTACTAAAAAGTGGAACACGATTGACAGGAACGTGAACATGCGGTGGAAGTTCACGAAAACGGTGCCCCAGCCGAGGTGTTCCTGGAACGTTTTCGAAAACACAGAGGCTAACCGCTGGTTTTTGTCCGTCGCGGTCTGCGCGGTTCGGCAAAAGTGCCTGAATCGGGCGTACGCGCCTGTCACTTGTTCCTGCTGGCCTGGTGTGGAAGGCACCAAAACGTTTTCAAACAAAACTTTTACTGAAGTTTGTTTCCAGAAAAACTCGTTTACGTCGTCGTACCCGACGCGCGCGTGCAGTCGCTTGCCGAGGTTCATTGATTCCACGATGGCGCCGTGAAAGGGGGTGATGATTGAGGTCACGAAATCCCCAGACGGAAGATTCAAACCCGATCCCTTCAGCGCGCGGATTGCATTGTTACCTTTACTGGAAGGCGCCGCCACGGAACACGCCGCGGCGTGGTAGGTGAAGGAAACCATCTCCGGGGTGAGCCTGCAGTTCGCGGCTTCCGAGTAAATCAACTCGAACAGGGCGATTTGGAACAAGCGCGTGTCCACGAGCGCGCCGCCTCTGGGTTGCTTGTTTTGGGAGCCAGGGCCGTGCACCTGCCCTAGGCTCGTTTCGTTACCAGGGGTGGTCAGGTCGTCAAACCCCGTGTGCCCGAGCCACCGGTCGTACCCGGCAAAGGTTTTCTGGTGCAGCGTTTCCACCGCGAACTCGGCGGGTTCGCCAAACGAGGTTTCCACCCCCGACGAAACCACGGGGCACGCAGTGATTTGCGTAAGGTTCCACAGGTTCTTCGCCATGCGGTCGGTGACCAGCTCGGCGGTGCTTTCCGGGGAATCGGAATGGCCAACGTTGCTGTTGCTTTCTTTGGACTGGAACCCGAACAAAAAGGAAAGGGTACCCGCCATCGGCGCGACCCTCGCGCGCCACGCCTCGACGCCTTTTTCAATCGCGGAACCCCCGGTGGGCGCCGGGCCTCGGCGGGATAAACGAGGCTCGTCGTCTTTTGCCGTGTCGTCGTCGTCAACGGGCTCGTCCCGCAGCTCCACCGAAAACGGCGCGTTCACGGCAGGCTTTCTTGACAGCAACGAATCAGCAGCGTTGTTCGCCACAACCTCGTCGGGCGCCGGCGCGACAATAAGAAAAGACGCGCCCGGCGCGCCCGAGCGCGACAGCGAAATCAGCGCGTCCCTTACCATCCTCCGCAGCTGTTTCCGCTTCATGAGCAGCGCGATTGCTAGGTAAACCCCTCCAAAAACCATCAGCACGGTTGTGACCTGCACCTCCAGTTTCATCGCGTCCATCTGCTCCTGCTGCGGACAACTCGTATCACCGGGTTGCTTGAACTCCAGCGAGGCTTTCGTGATCCAACCCACCACGTCGTCCATCACCTTCGGCGCGGGCGGGCACGTCTGCGGGCTCCGCTTGTGGATCTGCGCCTGCGCGTGGCATGTTAAAAACGTGCTTTGCAAGTTCGAGGAAACCGGGTTTATCACGTTCTTCGGGTGGTTCAGCTGCACCGTGAAGTTCTCGAAGTGCGCGAAAATAGGCACGGGCTTGTCCGGCCTTAGTTTAATTTCGTGAAACGCCTCCGCCTCGGCGCGCATAAACGTCTCCATCGTGCGCAGCACGTACGATTTCATCGCCCGCCCGCAGTTGACGTACTTCTCGGGGTCGTAAGGCTGCGTCGCGAGGTCTTGCCCGATGAAAGGCGTACATGACCCGCCCTCGCCCCAAACAAGCTTCAGCATGAAGTACGCCGCTCGCGGTCGTAACAAATCCACCTTGTTAATACTGCACCGCTGTTTCACCGCCATCAACCCGAACCACTCCTCGTTGACGTACAAATCGGGCTGCGTCGGCGACGCGTACCCGCACGGCGAGTGCAGGTACTCCTTTAGTGATGGACAGACTCGTGTGATTACGGGTACGCGTTCGTCCGTAGTGGGCACTGGCGTGACTGCTTTGCCTTTCCAGTACTCGTCAACCCAGGACATGATAGCGCCGCCTGAGATGAACCGATTAGCGCAACCCGCGGCGCACGTCGTGGCGTGCCGCTCCAAATCCTCCACCATCGTGATGAGCCAATCCGCTTGGCTCACTTCGTCTTCGTTGCCCATGGTGTCGTACGCGTTCCACCCTTCTAACTGTGGGCTTAGTGAATACGCATCAACCCCGTACTCCGAAATGATCATGGGTTTCTTGGAAACCGTGTGGAAGCGCTGGAAAAGCCCCATGGGCGAGAAGTACCGCCGCGTGTAAAGGTTGACGCCCCAGAAATCCAGGTTACTCATGTACCGGTCCGCCATCTTGATCCACGCCGCGGCGCCCCACATCTGCATGCCCACCAGGTGTTGTTTCGATACGGGTAGGTTGACGTTCGCAAGCGCGGTGCCGCACATCATGCCTTCTTGTTTCACCGCGCCGCAAAGCAAATTAATGGATTTCATCAGCTTTTCAATCGAGTTGGAAAACTGACACCCACTTATCCCGAAGTTCTCGGCTAAGTCCTTGTCGCACACGAACAGGTTCCACGGGCCGTTCAGCTCGTTCCCTATGATCCACCCCACCACCGCGGGGTGCTTCGCGGCGCGTATCAACGCCCGAATTTTAACCTGCGTCTTCCGCATGGACTCCTCGTCGTTGAAAAAAGTCTTCGTGCCGTCCTCGAAGTCGTACCCGACCACGATGTTGATGCCGTACCGCGAGCACAAATCGAAGAAATGAACGTGCCGGTGCGAGTACTTCAGGGTGTATATCCGTAGGGTGTTAATCCCAGCCGCGGCGATGAGGGGGATGTCGCGTTCGTAAATTCCAGCGTACTCGCTGGTAAAGAAATCCCCGTACGGTTCGAACCAATCCGGGTCCCACCCCACCGGAACGGGCGAGTAACAAAGCGCGCGCATCAACCAAGGCTTGGTATAGGTAAAACAAAGTGTCAGTCTTGTTGTTGGGGCAAACAACACAGTCGACTGTATTTGGGAAACGCGCGCCCGGCCGTACCTTCCCGTCCAGGTACAACGTCCGGCCCAGCCGTCGCAACCGGCCGGTGTCGCTCGTGTAGTTCAAGGATGGCGGGTTCAAAAACTTCTCAACCATCGTATCGCGGCCGCTCCGTGTGCGGTACTCCAGCTCAGCGTCCACGAACGCGGGGTCGTACCAGCTCGCAGTGTCCGCCGGAGTAACCCCGTTTGTTTTCTCTGCTGAATCTTTGGACCGCGTACTCCCCGCCGCCCCGCGAACGCGGCGCTCTCCGGTCGCGACGTCCTGCCCCAGCTTCGGCAGGTTCTTTCCTGACCACGTGAAGGTTGTGGTGATGTCCCCGGCTAGTTTGGAGTGGAGCGCATCCAGGGATACGCGCGAGTGGAGCGTATCCAGCGATACGCGCTCGTCTCTTCCTTCTCCTTCTTCTCCGTCGTCGCCTTCCCACGCGGACGAGCTCACCGAGCCAAGATCCCACTCGTCCTCCCCCGGCCCCCCGGTGGTGTCCCCCTCCCCATCACCTTGACCAGTTCCCGATGCGCTCCAGTCCATGGAGGCGAGGTGCGCGGCACCGCCATGCTCCGCGAGCCACGCGTGTTTCCGCCCGCGCACGTCCCTGTCAGTTGCCGGGCGCGCGCGCGCGCCCCCCCCGTCCTCGCGGTGGGCGCGCCGAACGGAAGTTTCGTGGACCATGTCCACCTGATGAGTGCGACGCGCGTCTCCGTTCACGCCCGTGTTCCCCACCGTCCGTGTCTCGTACGTGTCAGAAGACGCTGCGGCCCCGAGAGAGGCGTAGGACGACGCGGAAGGCGCGCTGACGACGTTCTCCCCGAACCCTCCCCCTCCCCCGCTCGCCATCGTACCCACCGCGACCATCCACCCGAGGATGCCCACCAAAAGAACACCCGAGCTCAGCGCGGTCGCGAGCAGCCTGGCGCCGCCGCCGACCTCGTGCTCGCGCACGCGGCCCATCGCGCGCGATGGGGTCGAGCCGTCGCCGAGGGACCGGGACGGACTCCACAGACAGCACGAGCGCCCGCGGTTACACACCGAGCGGGAGCCGTAGTGCGTACGTCTGAATGTCGTTGAGATTCGCCTCGCACCCGCGGCTCACATTCGTTCGCTTCCAATCGCGTCATTTCGAGTCGGTCGATGGCAGGTTTTTGATGACTGTTTGCTCATACAAGGCAATTCTCGCACTGTTACTTTTTTTTTTCCTGTTTCGCTCGCACTTTCCTCGCCCGCCTCGGCCCGTCCCGCGCCACAACACCCGCGCGGTGGCGTGGACACCCGTCGACACGCCCGCTCGTGTCTCCGTGTTACCGAACACCGACGGTTTCAGGTCCAGGGTTCGCCACGAGACTGAACAACCCGCGCTAACCGCGCTCGTGTCCCGTGTGACGATGACGATGTCGTCGCGCCGAGCCAACACACACACACGTCGAAAAAGTCTCCGCGCCGTGGCCGCGGCCGCGCTGTTACTGTTCGCGAGCGGCGTGTCCTGTGCCGAGGACGATGTGGTGGACGCCGCGGCGAACGACAGAAGCACCATGGACATCGCATCCATGAACCACGTGCAAGGCGGTTTAAACACGGCTTCGCAGACACTTTCCGGGTTGCACACCGCGGGGCCTTCGCGTGATGCGCGTGAAACCGCGCGCGGTTCCGTGCGATCGAACCGCGAAACGCACCCCGATTTCCAGGAGTTCCTTCACAAACACAAAGGTTTGGATCATACATATTGCCCGAACCAGGGACCGGACGTGCCGTGCATCGAAGCGCTGCGCAGGTACGTAACGGCGCCCGCGGGAAGGGGCCTCTGCGAGCGACGAAACACCCTCCCGCGTTCGACACAAAGCGTGTGTCGACGTTTCCGGTCGATTTCCAAATCAAATGTTTTCGTGCCGATCAAATCGAACGACGCACCTTTGAAGCTGTTTTTAAAAATGCACCGCTGACTTTTCTTCTTTTTTTCCTCCTTTTCCCTCCTCCGCAGAGAGCTGAGTTTCCTGGAGAACCAGGCGATCATCGAGGCGCACAACTCCCGGAGCGACAGCACGTTCAAGATGAAGCAAACCCCTTACGCGGATTACACCGCGTCCGAGTTCACCGCGAACGTTTTGAAGTACACGGGGAAGCGCACGCTTTCGGAAAAGAAGGCGCAGAAGGAGACGCGGGCCTTTGCTAAAAAGTTCGGCGTCGCGGGCGTGACGCCCAGTGGTCGCCTCGGCACGCAGGACTACCCACTGAACTTCGACTGGGCAGCGCAAGCCGAAGTGATGGGCAAGATACACACCCAAAAGACGTCCTGCGCGTCGTGCTGGGCGTACACGTCCACGGACACGATTGAAGCGCAAACCGTTATTTCCGGCCGCCGCGCGAAGCACGTGGAGCTCAGCGCCGAGCAGCTTATTAACTGCGACGGATACGACTCCGGGTGCAACACCGGGAACATGTTCACCGCGTACGAGTGGATCCACGAAAACGGCGGGCTAGCCACGGCCCGGGCGTTCCACGGAGCCGCGGAGGTGGCGAGCGCGGGAAGGGCGGCTGTTTTTGACTCGAGCGCGTCGGCGTCGGCGTCGGCGCTGGGTCGGTTCGAACTCGACGGCGACTCTCCGTTGGGGATTTACCGGGAAACCAAGCTCGGCTCTGAAGAGGAAAAACGGGAGCTGGATTCCATCGAAAGCGGGCTGGGCAGCAGCAACGGCAATTGCCCGGTCAACCTGCAGCTCATGGACCGGGTGTTTGGGTACTGCGAGCTGGATTTCGAAGCCGGGGAAGACGCGCTCCTCGCGGCGGTGGCGAAGCACCCCGTTGCCGTGGGAATCAACGCCAACAAGGTGTTCCAGCTGTACGCGTCTGGGATCATCAGCAGTAAGGACTGCGGGCCCGCGCCGCACACATCCGAGGCGGAAATAATGGCAATCAACCACGCCGTGGTGGTGACGGGGTGGGGCGAGGAGATCATCGGTGGGGTGAACATGAAGTTTTGGATTTTGAAAAACTCCTTCGGCGACCGGTGGGGCGACGCCGGGTACTTCAAACTGGAGCGCGGCAAGCACACCCTGGACAACGAAGGGTTCGGTACCTGCGGCCTGCACTTCGAGTCCGTGTACCCGGTGATGGAGGAAACCGCGGGCGCCAGCGCGTGCGTCCCGGGAAGCACGTTCCGCACAAAGTACTACAGCGCGGCGAGCGCCGCGGGGTTGGGCGCCAATTACAAGTACGTCTTTGAATCCATGCAATACGCGTTGGTTGGCACGGGAGGGCACAGAGGCGCGGCGATTGGTCTGGTTGGCCTCGGGTTCGCGGGCGGGGTCGTCGCCGCGGTGGTCGCGGTGTACACGAGCCGGTCGGAGCGGTGGTCGAAAAAAGCCTCCGCGGAAGGCGCGGCGCTCATTCCGCTGTGATAGAAAACGCGTGTCATACATACATAGAAGTACATATTGCCTCTCCAAATCGTCGCGGGACTTCTTCTGACTATTCGGGTACGCCGTTCGCCACCTCCCACTCCAGTATGTACCCTCTCGCAACAAAGCGCGTGCTCCAGTCCCACGGGCAGCCGTTCGCGCGCAACCACTGCAGCATCTCGAGGTGCCCGCCCTGCGCCGCACTCGAGCACGTCATCTCGTTCCACGGGCAGCCGTGCGCGCGCAACCACTGCAGCATCTCGAGGTGCCCGTGCCGCGCCGCTTCCGTGCATGCATTCTTGTCCCACGGGCATCCGTTTTCGTGCGCCCACTGCAGTATCTCGAGGTGCCCGCACCCCGTCGCCATTGCGCACGTGTTTTCGTCCCACGGGCAGCCGTTTCCGTGCGCCCACTTCAGTATCTTGAGGTGTCCGCCCCTCGCCGCGTGCTTGCAAGTGCCCGCATCCCACGGGCAGCCGTTCGCGCGCGCCCACTGCAGCACCTCGAAGTGACCTTCGCCAGCTGGCCAGCTGCACGTCCGCTTGTCCCAAGGGCAACCATTCGCGCGCGCCCAATGCAGCACCTCGAGGTGCCCGCCATTCGCAGCCCTCGAACACGTGTCTGCGACCCACGGGCAGCCGTTCGCGCGCGCCCACTGCAGCACCTTGAGGTGTCCGCCCAATGCCGCCAACCAGCACGTCCTCTCGTCCCACGGGCAGCCGTTCGTACGTGCCCACTGCAGCATCTCGAGGTCTCCACGCTTCGCCGCCTCCGCGCACGTCTTCTCGTTCCACGGGCAGCCGTTCGTGCCTGCCCACTGCAGCATCTCGAGGTGCCCGCCCTTCGCCGCGTACATGCACGTATCCTTGTCCCACGGGCAGCCGTTCTCGCGCGCCCACTGCAGCACCTCAAGGTGCCCGTGCTGCGCCGCAAACGTGCACGTCTCCTTGTCCCACGAGCAGCAATTCGCGCGCGCCCACTGCAGTACATCGAGGTGCCCGCCCCACGCCGCCCCCGAGCACGTATTCTCGTCCCACGGGCAGCCGTGCGCGTGCGCCCACTGCAGCATATCGAGTCGCCCGCCATACGCCGCCCCCGAGCACGTCCTCTCGTCCCACGGGCATCCGTTTGCGCGCGCCCACTGCAGCATCTCGAGGTGCCCGCCATACGCCGCCCTAAAGCACGTGTAACCGTCCCACGAGCAGCCGTTTGCGCGCGCCCACTG
>Ga0222633_1000484_pt1 | contig 35361 bp, 26 predicted proteins | sample AntAcemetageno48_FD_179816 | JGI IMG/M metagenome (GOLD analysis project Ga0222633, IMG submission 179816) | Saline water microbial communities from Ace Lake, Antarctica - #48 | ecosystem: Environmental > Aquatic > Non-marine Saline and Alkaline > Saline | place: Antarctica: Ace Lake | collected...
TCGCGGACCTGGTCTCTCTGGACTGCATATTCGAGTCGCGGATCGAGCCGCGATACTCAATGAGGCTAAGCGGCGTGATTGTTATGTCTCTGACGATCAAGTGCTGATTTGCGGAACACGCTTCTATCTAAGCGACTAACAAAGCCAAGGTATCGCCACAAGGGAAACATTCGCACCTATAGGATTAACGGTTAGTGTGTGGTCTCACATGAGGAGGTAAAAGCACTCCTACGTGATAAGCGCCTTAGCCGTGACTGGACGGTATTGCGAGCTTGTCTGGTCGAACTCACCTTGCTTTGGTGGGCTTGAACAGCTGACGGTAAGAGGCACATCATCTAATTAAACTCAGAGATAAGCTATATCGTCTGAATACGATAAATATTCGCAAAACATCTCATTATTGACAAAATATTGTGAAATACTCCCAATAACTCTCAGCTGCTCGAAGCCATGGATACTAAAGACAAACAAATCCTTCGAATACTACAGGCACGCGCCGATACACCTATTGCGGAAATTGGTGAACAAGTTAGCCTGTCTATCAATGCCACTTGGCGAAGAATCAACCTGCTGACGGAACGCGTTATCCGCGAAAAGGTGGCAATTCTCGACCAGGAAGCCATGGGGCTGGACCTCACCATCTTCGTCTCGGTTAAGACCAGCGAGCATAATGAGAAATGGCTCAAGCAGTTTTCACGCGGTGTCGCCAACATTGAAGAAGTACTTGAATTTCACAGACTGAGCGGCGATATCGATTACTTGTTAAAGGTCGTCGCAAAAGATATCGCAGACTTTGATCGCGTCTATAAGCAGATCATCAAAGTTGCACCCCTCTCTGACGTCTCGAGTGCCATTTCGATGGAGCGCATCAAGTACACAACTGCACTGCCCCTCTAGTTTAGTGTTAGCCCAAGCCAAACGGATTAGCATTTCGGCGGCCAAACTTTGGCAACTGGTCAGGGTCCACTTCTGCCCAGTTTGCCGAACGCTTTTCTAGAAACGCGGCAAGGTCAGGTTGCACCCATTTCAGGGATCAAACCCCGCTTCACAAAAGAAAAGGCGATGTTGGCGTCTTCAGCTGCAATTCGTATATCGCAGGTCAGCGGATAGGCCGCGCCGAAACCGCCTGCAGAGCCGCTGATGGCGCAGATGACAGGCTTTGATGTCTGGAACGGGTAGGTTCTGAGCACTCGTTGGGTCGGGTGACCATCAGAATCGGATGAATCAGACTCCTCACCACGCTGTTTGACATCGTTCATATCAAGCCCGACGCAGAAGGCATCACCGGCACCGGTAATGATGACGGCGCGCACATCCGGATCACGATCACACTCTCTCAAATACTGCGTGAGCTTGACGGCCATCTCGGGGCTGTAAGCATTGCGCTTTTCTGGCCGGTTAAAGGCGATCGTGGCTATGTGGTTTTTCTTGTCCAGCAACAAATGGCTCATAAATTATGCTCTCGTTGATTGTTACGCAAAATGGTACTGCGACAGGATTCAGATATGTTGGGAATATTTCCCATATATTTCTGGATTTAGGCCTTAATTTTGAGACATTTTCCCAAGGATTATCGAATAATATTCCTTCTTACCCAACAGGACTCATCCATGGATCTCATACCGCTAGTTGCCCAGTCTGTGATCGGTGCTGACACATCCATCAGGACGCCCTTTGGTGAAAAACCCCTTATCTATGCAGACTACACGGCGTCGGGCCGAAGCTTAGGGTTTATTGAAGACTTTATCCGCGATCAGGTGCTGCCCTACTACGCCAACACACACAGTGAAAGCTCGTTAACCGGGGCACAAACCAATCACTATCGAGAACAGGCGCGCAAAATCATTCGCGAATGTGTCAACGGCACCAAACAAGACAAGGTGATTTTTTGTGGCTCTGGGGCAACCTCGGCGATCAATAAGATCATCGACCTTTTAGGCATCAGGCGGGCTGACGATGCCGCTGACAAACCAGTTGTATTCATCGGACCTTACGAACATCATTCAAACGAGCTGCCCTGGCGCGAGATCGATGTGGATCTTGTCGTGATTCAAACGACTCCCGAGGGCACCATCGATCTTGAGTCATTAACACTTCAGCTCAGCCACTATCATGCGCGATCAATGAAAATCGGCAGCTTCTCTTCGGCCTCCAACGTCACCGGGCTGCTTACAGATGTGCAGGCCATCACAGAGATCCTCCACAACGGCAACGCTCTTTCTTTCTGGGACTATGCCGCAGCAGCGCCATATCTTCAGATTGACATGACCAATATTGATGCAGCATTCATCTCACCGCACAAGTTCCCCGGCGGCCCCGGAACACCCGGACTGTTGATCGCAAAGGAGAAACTCTTTCGCAACAATGTCCCGGTGACTGTCGGCGGCGGCACAGTGCAGTACGTCAGCCCTGACGCGCACGTCTATTGCAGTGACATTGAATCAAGAGAAGAAGGTGGCACACCGGCGATTGTCGAGGCGATCCGTGCTGGCCTGGTGTTCAAACTGCAGAAGGATGTGGGTACGAAGCGGATACGTGAAATTGAAGTGGAGCACGCCCGCCACGCCATCAAACGACTAGTCGCTATGCCCAATGTGGAGTTGCTTGGTAGCAATGACCTGCCGAGATTACCCATCCTATCCTTGCGTATTCGAGTAGGAACTCGATATCTCCACTATGGGTTTGTCACTGCGCTGTTAAACGATTTATTTGGTATACAGGCGCGTGGAGGATGTTCCTGTGCGGGGCCTTATGCTCATAAGCTGCTCGACCTAGATTCCGCCACCAGTCGTGAAATTAGCCAGCTTGTGCAACAAGGTTTTAGTATCTTCAGACCTGGCTGGACACGCTTCAGTTTGAATTATTTTACGTCAAACGCTGAGATCCAATACATCCTCGACGCGGTAGCCGTCATCGCCGAAAAAGGTTTTAAGCTACTCCCCGCTTATGAAGTCTCTGAAAAGACCGGCATCTGGCAGCATCGTCACCACCAGCGAAAGCTGCTTGACCTCGACTGGTCAGCAAACAAGTGTAACGATTCAGCACAGGACATCGATTTTTCTTCTGTCATGCATCAGGCGCTCACGCAGTTTGAACAACCCGCTGAGATGGGCACTGACGCGGGTAATAAAGAGTGTAACGTGGCCCGGCACAAACACCGATGGTTCGCGCTTGCCGGCGACTTAACGCATTAGCTACCGGCAGATTCAGCAACACCTCTGATCAGAGTCTTCTGCTTTAACTTGATGTCATTAAGAATTACGTAGAGGCACGGGATAACAACGAGCGTGATGACGGTCGCAAATAAGATGCCGAAGCCTAGTGAAACCGCAATAGGGATAACTAATTGAGCAGACAGGCCAGTCTCTGTCAGGATCAGCAGTAGACCAAAGAAGGTTGTTAGAGACGTTAACAAAATCCACCAGAATAATACTGTCATTCACCACGACGCCCGCCAGTGCAACAATAACGTAGACAGACAATGCACTGAAGGGAATGCCAACGACAACGTGACCGATTAGTCCACCAATCATCCCAAATGGAATCACACCCATGATGATAAGGGGTTGCCCATAGGATTTTAAAGGGATGGCCATTAATGCATAGATGCCAAAGAGCGCCAACGCGAAGGCCAGTATCATGCGCTGAACCAATTGTTCTTCTTCCTGGCTAGCACCGCCAAGCTCGATTCGAACACCAGCATGTAATCGCGCTAATTGCTTTTAAGAAGTCACCCTCGGTGACTGGGTTCTGGGTGTCACACTACCCTGCGCCGTGACGGTAATCCTCTCGCTCGTGGCCAGAGCGCGAATCACATCCACCAGCATTGAGGGAGGCCTCTTATCAATTGTTTGCGGCGGATCTTTCTGCATGAACATCCACAGGTCAGCTGCAGTGCAGGCAGCAACGATGACAATTGGTAAGATTATTTTTGACGGCATAGAACCCCACTGCACTCTTCATCGTTGCACACCGTTATACGCACGCAGGTGAGATATTAGATGTTCATTTAGCCGAAATCACCATTGATGATGTCTACAAGGCGAACTTCTTTGCGCTATCGACCCGCTTTAACCCAGTTCTTCACGCGACGCTCAAGCACCTTCATAGGTAGCGGCCCCGCACCGATCACAGTATCGTGGAAGCTACGGATATCGAACTTGTCTCCCAACTCTTTTTCGGCAAATCGGCGCAGCTCCATAATTTTGAGCATACCAATTTTGTACGCCGTCGCCTGACCTGGATTATTAAAGTAACGACGGATTTCAGCCCTGGCCTTCACCTCGGGAAACGGCGAATTATCGAGAGCATATTGGGTCGCCCTTTTTGCGGTCCAGCCTTTACTATGAATTCCAGTATCCACAACCAATCGAATGGAACGCCAGAGCTCACCGGACAGTCGCCCAAAATCATTGTAAGGGCTATCGTAAAAACCCATTTCCTTGCCCAGGTATTCACTATACAAACCCCAGCCTTCACTAAAGGCTGTGTAGCCATGATGACTTCGAAATTTTGGTAAGCCGATTATCTCTTGCTGGATCGCAATCTGCATGTGGTGGCCAGGCAATCCTTCATGGTAAGCAAGATTTTCAAGGCGATAAACCGCTGCAGCGCGCATATCAATAAGGTGTGCATAGAACACACCGGGCCTCGAACCATCTGTTGTCCCGAGTACATAATGGGCCGAGCCGCCAGGTTGTTCTCGGTAGGATTCAACCCGTTTTACTTCTAATGCCATTTTTGGCAAAACGCCAAAGTATTCTGGCAACCTCAATTGCATCGCGCTCAGATATTGTCGCGCCCGAGCCAGGTATTCCTCGCGACCTGCATCGGTGCTAGGTAAGTAGAATTCATCGCTGCCTCGAACATAGGAAAAGAAAGATTTAAGATCACCGGCAAAGCCGACCGTCTCCTTAATTGTGCTCATTTCTTTGTGTAGTCTGGCGACCTCAGTCAGGCCAATCTTGTGAACTTCAGCGGCGCTCATCGCAAGTGTGGTATTGCGATTCAGAGCTACCTGATAATAGGCCTCACCATCCGGGAGAGATCCAGCACCCTTGGCAACAGCCCCGACGTTCTTGATATCAGTATCTAGCCAGGTAATAACCTTCTCGTAAGCCGGAAAAACAACTCCCAGCAACGCTGTCCGAACATTCGCTCGATACTGATTCGCTTCCTCTTTAGTGATGGTTTTGGATTTCAGAAGCTTATCGATTTTCTCATTAGCGTCGGTCCACAATGCTGCGTCGCTTGCCTCCGTAAACGGTGCGCCAGTAATCACTTTTCTGCTTTGGCTTGAGGCTAATTTATAGTCAAAGTGCGGCGCTCGAATACCTTTCTCGGCGGACTTTTTAGCCCGAGCCAAGTATTGCCCAAGATACCGCTCAACCTGATTTAGTTTCGCGATATAGGCTTGCAGATCCGCCTTGTTGTTGACCTTGTGACTACCAATTAATGTTCGAGGTAAGGATGTATGAGGGCCACGACGGCCAAAAATATAGTCATGATACTCGTAAGGTTCTGACGCTTCTCGGCGAGCTAGAAGGTAAATCCACAGGTCGTAGGATATCTTTCCCTGATCACTCAGCTTGTCACGGTCGAAGGTGCGTTCCATTTCTGAAACGCTGAGCCGACGCCATTGCAACACCCTATGTTGATGGGCAATAGACGCATCGTTTAACTTGTCATAGTCAGCATCAATATCGTAGCGCTTTTTCGACTGCGGGTAGAAATCTAAATAGTCTAGAAATTCCTCATCCAGCCACAGGTTGAGGCGTTCAGTATCGGATTCGGCCAAGCATACTAGGGGCATAAGACACAGTAGGACCAAGAGTTTTTTCATGACAACCTTTCATCAAACGCAATTTGCATAGTCAGACTCTAAACCCAACAAATAGGCCAACCAGAATAGGCCCAAACCATACTGTGAAATGCCCCAGAAGTGCCAGTCAATCATCCTCTTGGCTCTCCCCATACGCTGTCACCCAGCCTCGTGGGTTCAACTCGATTTCGTCCCGCATTTTTGCAAGCTGGCTCTTTAGTCGATCGAACACTTCAGGATAAAGATTGCTGACTTCATGGGCTTCGACTCCGGAGGTACGAGACAGGTGCTCACGGTCACGACCACCATTGCCGGTCGCCCAGTTCAACTTGAAATCCTGGTCACGGATAGCACCAGGAAGGGTTTTAGTGGTTGGGAAGTAATACAACAGTTCGTGTTCACGCGTACCATTGGCCAATGTTGATGCGATCGACTTACCATCAATGATTCTGTCGTCGGGTGGCGCAATGCCAAGTAGATCAAGCACAGTTGGTAGAATGTCTGTATTCATGGCCATCGCATCGGTCACCGAGCCTGCCGGTACTCGCCCAGGCCAGCGAACTATCATGGGTACACGTTGACCACCTTCCAGTATTTCTGACTTTCTACCGCGCAATGAACCCGCACTGCCGTTGTAATCAGCACCGTTGTCGCTGGTCACTATAACTAACGTGTTGTCATCCAAACCAAGCCTGTTTAACGCCTGCATAATTTTGCCGGTACTTCGATCCAGGTCTTCAACCACATCACCGTAAGTCCCACCTTTAGAATTCCCAGCGAACGCTTTGGATGCATAATGGGGCACATGCGGCAAACTATGAGCTAGATAAAGAAAGAATGGCTCTGCGCCTTGTGCCTCGAGAAACTCAACCGCCTCGTCAGTGTACATTTCTGTCAGTTCAGTTTGATCAATACCCTCTCCGGCCAGCGGATGAAGTTCATCACGCTCAGCAGAAAAAAAACCGCCCTCTCGCTGATCCTCAATGATGATTTTGTCATTGTCATAGAGATCGAGGGGATACATATCGTTGCTGTATAAGACCCCAAACCAGTCGTCAAAGCCGAAATCTGTTGGATGGTAGCCTTCGCGCGAACCCAGGTGCCACTTGCCGACCATGTGGGTTCGATAACCGACCTTGCCTAGCACCTCAGGCAAGGTGATTTCCTCTTTCGGCAACGCGTTGGCGTAACCCATCATGCGACGCCCCACCCCGACCACATGATCATCGTTAAAAAACACATGCTTATCTGTTCGCGTTCGAGGTGGGTACCGTCCGGTCAAGATCGAGGCTCGTGAGGGTGTGCAAACCGGAGATGCGGAATAGAAGTTTGTCATCCGCAAACCCTCGTCTGCGAGGCTATCGATGTTGGGCGTCATAATAAAAGGATTACCGTAGCTCGAAAGATCCCCCCAACCCAAATCGTCGAAGAAGATCAACACAATGTTAAATTTTTCTGGTTTGGTTGCCTCTACCTTTTCAAGGTACGTTTGTTTGGCCGCTAGATGAACCTCGTCAACAACGGGTCCTCTCATCTCGATGTAGATATACCGAAATACCAGTACTAACAAAGTCACGCTGAGCAAAACGATGATTGGAAACCCGAATACCAGCGCCGCAGTTCTTATTGATTTCATCTAGCTACTCTCTTCACGAATTTAATTCATCGCTTGAGTCCAGACATCGACATTCTATCGACGTCAGATTCACTCGGTGTTCAGTGACTGCATGGAGCGTTTGTAGAAAAATAACGGAATGATCGACAACAAAACGCTTATTGCAGGCAGCAGCGCAACTATGGCAAAAATTCCATCAGTGGCGGTTGCTGTTTGCGTCTGATTCGCAACGTACCACGTCAGCGCAAATATCATTCCGGTCATCCAGCCCTGGGGAAGCATTATTCGAGAAGGTAAATGCCGCAAACGCCAGTGCTTCAGAGCGAACACCCGTTTTGCGTGCCATATAGTCGATCGTATCGCCACTCATGACCGACAAGGTAGTAGAGTATACCAAACGCAAACTGCAGAACAGCCGCCCAGATATTCAAACTGGTTTTACTAAAATGACACGCCAGACACATGGTCGGAAATATACCTGCAATAACACCCGCAATCAGCGCACCCATTAGTGGCCCAATCAAACCAATATTTCCCAGCACATACTCAGCACAATAAGGAACAATCGTTGCGCCAGAATCTGAATGCGTCTCTTCTCTCTTGGCATTTTCGACTGAGGGTAATCCAGTACTAGTGAATTCGTCAGAGCTAGTCTGAACTTCTCCTAGTCCGGTGATTGCGATACTTGCGCAGGTGGTGATTGACTTATCATGAACCGGTATGAGTAACAAAATTTTCTTGATTACCTTTTCCGCAACGAGGCTTGCATCTTCGTTTTGATCCAAGGCTGCCGTCGCCATGGGCACCCCAACCAGGGCAGGTTCCGGTAAACTAAACCTTGCTTGGCACAGATTATGACAGCTCAAGCGGCGGTTCTCTCAGACGCGGAAATCGCTGAATTGGCCTCATACTATTCGAGCCAACCCTGAACTGACATAATCCGCGCCTAAACAGCTCGCAACGACAAAAGGAATCCAAATGATAGATCTCACTCGAGAAGGCAACGTCTTCCTCCTCACCATGAACGATGGTGAAAATCGTTGGAACACAAATTTTGTTCGCGAGTTTGCTGAGGCTTTGGATGAAGTAGAGGCAAGTGAGGGTCCTGCTTCCCTCGTCACAACTTCTGCAACAGAGAAATTCTTCTCGAATGGACTCGACCTGGAATGGCGCGGGTCGGATGATGCCAACCATAGAGGTGGCGACCGAGAAGCTTTCGGTGCTGAGTTCATGTATCTGATGGGTCGCATCATTACGTTGCCCGTCCCCACGATCGCCGCTGTTAACGGCCATGCGTTTGGTGCAGGTTTTATGTGCGCGCTGTGTCATGACAACCGTTTCCAAAGAGCAGATCGTGGCTTTATGTGTGCAAATGAAGTCGACATTGGCATGGTGATTCCCAACCCAGAGCTGGCTCTATTTCGCCATAAGATGCCAATGAACGCCTATTTAGAAACGGTGATACAGGCAAAACGATGGGCAGGCCCACAGTCCCTTGAGGTTGGTATTGCGCAGCAAATCGAGCCGATCGACAATCTGTTACCCGCGGCAATCGCCAAAGCAGAAGAGCTATCTCGACTTGGCGCCAACAGAACCGTCTACAGCAAAATGAAAGAAGCGCTATATGGTGAAAATGCAGTCATTAACAGCCTCCACGGCCCAGCGCATATGCTGAAGAACCCTGCGCAATTTCACTAACCACCAGTAGTATCGAGCGCCGCAGGCATGTCAGACAATATCGAGAAAAAAAGCCACCAGCTCATCAGTCGGAAGCTGTTTCTTTCAGTACTAAATGACATTATCTTTGACGCTCTCGAAACACAGGACTTCGACGAGCTTTTACAACGTCTAGTCGATCGTCTCGCCAAAATTATTGACGTAGATGGTTGTTTCATCACGATCTGGGATGAAGAGACAGGTCAAACCAAGCCTGGTGCAGCTTACGGTCCGCTAAGAGACGTCTACAAGAAAATAATAATGGCGCCGGGCAAACCAACCATCACTGATGCGGTTCTAGAAGCTGGCAAACCACTGGTTGTTCAAGACGCTTGGAACACGACTTTTGCGAGCCACAGAATTACTCGCCAGTTTACTGCCAAGAGCATACTTGGGATCCCGATTTTTCAAGGTAAAAAGAAACTCGGTGCTGCCCTATTTGCGTTCAACGACCACCGTGACTTTCTAGATCAAGAAATCGAGTACTGTGAGCAAGCAGTGCGACAGATAAGTCTCGCTATAGCCAACGTCAAGAATCTGGCTGCACTAAAAGCAAGCGAAGATAAATATCGTCTCGCCGCCGAGGCTCTGAAGCAACGGGAAACTCATCTTGCAGAAGCGCAAGAAAATGCCAAGATGGGTAGTTGGGAGAATGATATCCAACTCGGAAATGCCATCTGGTCAGAGGGATTATTTCGTTTATTTGATCTACCCATTAATTCAGAAGTGCCTGAAGATGACGACTTGATCAAGCTCGTCGCAAAACCAGATCGCAGACACTTCAGCGACACACTGTTCGCAGCGGTTGAAGACCGTAAACTAGCTCCTCTCGAGTTTAAAACCATACATGGAAGGCATCTTGTCGGTGAAATTTTCCTTGATTCGAAACTGAACAAGATCGCCGGTACCTTTCAAGACGTGACAGAACAACGTCAGCTGCAGGCCGAGTTGTTTCAGGCCAGAAAGCTTGAGTCTATTGGGATATTAGCAGGGGGAATTGCCCACAATTTCAACAATATCCTTACTGTAATTATGGGCAATTATGAAATCCTTCGTGCATCACCGCTGGCTGGGTCCTCAGAGAGAAAAGTGCTAGATCAGTGCCTGGCGGCCGTCGATCGTGCCGCACTTCTGACTCGGCAACTGTTAGTCGTGAGTCAAAAACATGAATTGAGCCCAGCTGCTATCAATCTAAATTCCCTTATTACTGAACTAGTCAATTTGCTTCAACCTTTGATTGGCGGCCACATTTCCATTACCACTACACTGTCGCCCGAACTCAGTATGGTTTACGCGGACCCCAGTCATCTGCAACAGGTCATCATGAATCTGACCCTCAACGCACGGGATGCACTAGAATCAGGCGGGAAACTCAACATTCATACCGAGAGTATTCAGAAAGACGGGTGCAACTGGTCTGCAGTGACGGTAAAAGACAGCGGAACCGGAATAGACTCCGCCAACCTGCCACATATTTTTGAGCCCTTTTTTACCACAAAAGATGAAGGCAAAGGCACCGGGCTTGGTCTGGCCACGGTTGCCAGCATCGTCGAGCAAAGCCACGGGAGAATTGAGGTCGAGAGTCAATTAGGCAAAGGGACGAGCATCACCCTTTACTTACCTGCTCGCGAGCATTTACAAGAATCGACCACAGCAATACGATCCCTTGCGATCCCACAAAACCGACCCGCGACAAATGTCGTCCTGCTAGTTGAGGATCACGAAAGTCTGCGCAACATCGCACAATTCGTATTGGAAAAAGCGGGTTACAAAATACTCACAGCAGCAGATGGGGTCCAAGCAAAGCGCCTTTTTGCTGATAACCCTCACCCAGATTTATTGTTGACTGATATACAGCTTCCCCATGGCATCAGCGGAATACAGCTAGCCGACGAGCTCCGAGCTGAGCTTAACGATTTGCCGATCATCTTTATGTCTGGTCTACGTGACGACATTTCAAAATTTGGTGACGCCACATTTTTACCAAAACCTTTTCGCCCCCATGAACTGGTTGCAGCAGTCGAGAAAGCCCTTCTATAAACCCGGCATCGTTCCGGTTGTTTCAGCATAAATTTCACGTAGAAGTCGACGCCAAGTCTTATATTGGCTTGATAATGAGCCCTGCAGCTCGATAACGCGACCTTCCATTTCCGTCACCGTCGGAGAGATTTCTCTCTCAAAGGAGCTCGCCAATTCTCTCAGTTCATCCTCATTGAGTTTGAGCTCCTTATAAGTACGATAGACCGACTCAACCGCCGCCCAGCTACCCGCTCGAGGTCCTTTACGCTGCCTGCCCTCTAATTGATTGTTGTAGACAAGCAACTCATAGCTAGATTGCCGCCAGAAAGGGTAGATTTTTTGCATGTCATCGTAAAAGTTCTCAAAATGCTCATCGACAACATCCTGCATCGAAAATTCTCGCTCTCGAATTTGGCGCACCCTGGAGTAGAGCGGGTCATTTCTAGCTGGCAGCCCCTGCATCGCAATCTCCCCAAACTCATCGACGATCAGGTAACGAGAAAATGCTTCTGGCGAAAGTAGCATTGCATAGCGGAGCATCGAGGTGTCCAGTATTCGAAGCCGATCATTCGCTTGGAGCAAAGATTGAGCCTCTGACATATCGTTAGCAATCTGATTAAACAGGTCCTGAAATGGATCTGTTGTTGTATTTTCTAACACCTCCAAACCATAGTCCGTTGCATAGTCCATTGCATAGTCCATTGCATAGTCTCGATAGACCTTGCTGAACCACACGTGACCACGGCTATCGCGCACTTCAATATCCAACGCCAGCGTGACCGCATCTGATTCAACAATTTTGCCGGTGACCAGTAGCTCCGCCGCGACGTCTTTTGATGGTACAACATTCACCGCACCCCAATATCCCGATTCATCCAGGGTATTACGCAATTGCACCGGCAAGTAAGCCGATTCCGCCTCGCGAATCGGCGCATAAATTCGGCTCACTTCAGAAGTTTTACCGTTGAATAAAACAATGGAGACATTGAAGGGGTCGGCCAGGATTTTTGATGAGTAGTTGAGCACTACTTCAGCGGGTTCGGGCAATGGAGTTTGAACAACCGGCCTACTCGTACAAGCTGACAACGCAAGGATTATGGGCAGTAACAGGCGTACCATCATTGTTCTGATGGGCCTAACCAACAGGTTTTCTTTTTCTCTAGAGTAAACTCGCAGTTGTATAGGCTACCCCCTTCTTCAAAGGGCATATAAACTCTATTGATCGTATAGGCATCAGAAAGCGCCGGAGTTTTTACGGTGGTCGACACACTCAAGCGTTCGCCATTGTCCGAGAGCATAAATCGATGAACAATATCCAAGCCTTCTGGCAATCGTGAGACATACATCAACTGTCCATTTTTATCGAAACCACACCATTCTAATCCGTAGCCAAATTCTGGCTTATCTCGACCCAGCTCACAGGTTAGAGCGAAGTCATCGTCTCTCTTCACCAGCACATAGTCATCACCCTGCTCAATTCGAAGTACGTTAGTGCGATTCATGCTGTCAGCCAGCGTGCCTAATTTGATCAGCCCGTTGAGGTCATCAATTGCCCTCTCCACCCCTTGCCGGCCCAAGGCCCTGGGGTCTTCACGCCGACGTTGCTCCTGGCTAATTTGACTACGCGCAATCTCGTATAGAAACAGGAGCTTTTCTTGAGCATTTTCCGTCATTTTGTAATCTACCTCCCAGGCGCCGGTCACGTTGATCGCGTTACCTTGGGGCAGCGCGGTAGGTACACCTCTTGAGCTACTACAGCCTAGGAGGCCCAGCAAAAATGCAAAAGCGATTAGGAGTTTTTGAATACTGACTGGCACTGTCAAAGGTAATGTCCCGAGAGTTCTTTGGTACGCACGAGCCCACAAAATCTGTCGCCGCGCAGTATACTCGCCACCATGATAGCAAACCTTCCGATCCATGCAGTTCTGGATGAGCTCAAAGCAGCACTTGATCAGCGAGATGAGGCAGTGCTTCAAGCACCACCCGGTGCTGGTAAGACCACAATTGTACCTCTGGAGTTCCTCGCCGCTGATTGGTTAGCAGACCAAACCATTCTGGTATTGGAACCCAGACGAATCGCCACGCGCAGCGCTGCAGAACGAATGGCGCAGCTACTCGGCGAATCCGTAGGCGATCGGGTAGGTTATCGTATGCGATTGGACGCAAGGGTAGGTCCCAAGACTCGCATCGAAGTGATCACCGAAGGGATTTTGACACGTCGACTTCAGGACGATCCCGCTTTAGTCGGTGTGGGCCTCGTGATCTTCGACGAATATCACGAACGCAGCCTGGATGCAGACCTGGGGCTTGCCCTCTGCTTGAAAAGCCGCGAAGTTTTTCGGGACTCTCCTCTGAAGATCCTCATAATGTCGGCAACGCTTGAGGGTGAACGGCTTTCTGAGCTATTAAATGACGCACCTATCATCACCTCAAAAGGACAAAGCTGGCCTGTCGATGTCATCTATGGGCGCGCTGCCCAGCCAAAAGAAAGAATCATCGATCGCATGGTGACCACAATTGTTAGCGCTTTACAGGCTAACCCTGATAGCAGCCTGCTCGCATTCCTACCCGGAGAAGGCGAAATTCGACGAGTCGCAGAAGCACTACAACCGCTCATAGACTCAACCACCATGCTCACCCCGCTCTATGGCAACCTGCCCCTCGAGCAACAACGCCGGGCGGTGGCGCCCGTAACAGAGCCAGGATTAAGAAAAGTTGTGATCGCGACCAACATTGCGGAAACCAGCATTACCATCGAAGGTGTCGATGTTGTCGTCGATTCGGGCTTAGAACGTCAGGCAATATTCGATCCCAACACTGCAATGACTCGGCTACAGACTAGAAAAATCAGTCAGGCTTCCGCCATTCAAAGAGCGGGTCGAGCGGGCCGACTCAGACCGGGCAAGTGCTATCGCTTGTGGTCCGAGGAGCAGCAACAAGGCCTCGTGCCCTATGGTAGGCCGGAAATTACCAGTGCGGACCTGGCGCCTCTTGCGATTCAATTACTCCACTGGGGCCTGGATCATCCTTCGGATCTCGCCTGGCTGGATGAACCATCAACAGGCGCCTGGCAACAGGCTTTAGAACTTCTGAGTCAATTGGGTGCAACCGAGCAGAAGGGCACAACACTTTTGTTAAGCCACCATGGCAAGATGATGTCTCGGTTGTCACTGCCACCACGTTTGTCACATATGTTAATCAACGCTCAACTTATCAACCAAGCCACAATGGCCTGCTGTCTAGCCGCACTCTTCTCAGATCGTGATCCCTTCTCTGGTCGAGAGCCCATTCGATACGCCGGCCGAGATCAAAGTGACAACATCGGTGCTGACCTGAACAGTCGCTTAGATATCCTGCTGAAAAAAACCGAGTGCCCACAGAGTAAGCGAGGTTGGCTAAAGCGCACGTTACAACTGGCAGACCGCTATCAACAACAACTTCAACGACTGTCCATCACACCAGAGACGCAACTTAACGATGAGGATGTTGCCGGGTTTCTGGTCGCCTGCGCATTTCCCGACCGAATCGGTCGTAAACGTCATGCCGGCGGCTATCAACTTTCAAATGGGCGCAGTGCGACCATCGCGGATTCGGACCGGCTCGGAAAGCATCGCTGGCTCGCTATCGCCGAGGTTGGCGGTATTGCTGGGCGTAAGGGAGATATCATTCGCATTGCCGCACCCTTCAATCCTGACCTTTTAAATTCAGCGCTACAGGCGTTAACAACGGATTCGACTCAAATCGAGTGGGACAAAAAGTCCGGCCGTTTTATCGCAGAACAGCTCCAAAACATCGGCGCATTGGTTTTAAACAGAGAAGCCATCCCGCAACTGTCGGGTGAGGCAAAAAGCCAGGCGATTTGCACCCTTCTGCGACGAGAAGGTCTCTCACTATTTAAATGCTGGAACAATTTTCAAGAATGGCGCGCCCGGGTTCAACTGGTTCGCGAGCATTTACACCCAGAGTGGCCTGACCTCGGCAACGATAAATTGTTAGCGACGCTAGAAATCTGGCTCGCCCCCTATGTTGGCACTATTAGCCGCCTCGATGAGCTTCGAAAACTAGACATCAAACAAATCTGGCTAGATCACCTAGGGTACGGGCGACAACAGGAGCTCAATAGGCTCGTCCCAGAGTTGATAAAGGTACCGTCTGGGTCAAACATTCGAATCAATTATAAAGAAATGCCGCCGGTGCTGGCGGTCAAACTGCAAGAAATGTTTGGCAGTGACGCAACGCCTGCCATTCTCGATGGCAAGGTCGAGCTACTCGTACACCTGCTATCTCCCGCCGGACGACCGCTTCAAGTCACCCAGGACCTCGCGGGGTTTTGGCGCTCAAGTTATCAAGACGTTAAGAAAGAAATGAAAGGGCGCTATCCCAAACACCCCTGGCCCGACGATCCCACTGAGGCGATCGCGACCCGACATACGAAAAACCGTCGTTAAACAGACATTAAGGGATCGGGTAACTTGCGAGGCGATCTCCATGGGCACTACCCATATATATTTTGTCTCCTACTTTTAAAGCCACCGTTGCGTATCCCATCGGGGCACCCTCATGACTCAGCACTATCTCGGTCTCGAGAGTATCGGGATTCGCCTTGACCACTTCAAAGGGTAACAAGCAAACCCCAGGTTCTGTGCAGGTTTGGTTAATAGGATCGTGTTTGTGAGAAGCCACCCAAAGCGCGCCGGATTCATCCACGGTGATGTTATCTGGCTGTTGTACGCTAAAGGAGCCTTCAACTTCGCCACTGGCTCGATCAATCCTAATGGTCTTGTTTGCCATATAGATGTTGACAAATATTTTGCTGTTGTCAGCGCTCACAGCTATGCCATTGGGCATTTGCTCAACCGAGCCTGGAACCTGAACAAAGCCAGTATCGGCTTGCCACTCATACACCCAACCAATTTTGTCACCGGCTATTAGCTGCTCCGCAACCTTCTCAAAGGGTATGCTCTTATTCCACATGTGGGTCACAAAAAAACCGCCGTCTTGCAAACCCGCAACATCGTTGATAAACGGATCTCCAGGAGGTACTGCACAACCGCGCCACTGTAGCTTCCAAATATCAGCAGATTTAGCTAATTCAAAAAACTCCACTGCTTCTCGACCACCATGATTCACAACCAATAGTTGCTGTCGACCATCGGTCCTTTGCATCAGGTCGATACCGTGGGGGCTGAAAAGTTCAGCAGCTGGTGCGGGACAATCTGCAGCCCCCCATTGCTCTTCTGTTCGCCAGTTAATATCGATCTCGTGGCGCTCACCGGTGGCGAGATCCATAAGTACCAGATCTCCCGGCGGGTGAATCATAAACTCTCCCATTTCGCTCGCAAGAAGATACTCACCTCCGGGCACGATGACGAGGTCTTCGGGGTTTTTAAACCCACAATAGGGCGTCAGCCCCGCCGCTGGATCGCAGGAAACATTCTGAGAAACAGTATTTTCAGTACTGGCCGTTGTGTCCGACGAGCCATCTGCCTCGACGGCATCTTTAGAGCCGCCGCAAGCAACCAGAAAAAGGACGATAAATGTCGTTGTAATACGCTTCATGTTGATTCTTCTTATTATGGGTCGTGCTACAAAGTGTGCCTTTAACCCGACAGCTTTGCCACCACCGCCTGTGCCACACGTTTGACTCGAGGCACATGTTGCATACTTCGAGCGCAGACATAGAAAAAGGACATCGGGTACCAGCAATGACAAGGAGGATCTGAGATAATATGTTGATGCCCTCTAGCTCCCCCACTCAAATTAGTACCCTCTCTCCAATTGACACCCTAAAGGAAACTTTTGGTTTCGATGAATTTAGACCGCCCCAGGCGGAAGTCATCGACACCATCAGCGCCGGCCAAGATTGTCTGGTGATTATGCCAACGGGGGGCGGCAAGTCTCTTTGTTATCAGCTGCCAGCTCTGATTCTAGAAGGTACGGTCATTGTTATCTCACCGCTAATTGCCTTAATGAGAGATCAGGTAGGTGCCGCTACACAACTTGGCATCAAAGCCGCTTATTTAAACTCCACGCAAAACGCCCAACAACAAAGCGAGGTCATTCGAGAACTGCGCGCTGGCACCGTTAAACTGCTATATCTCGCACCTGAGCGACTGCAGAACGCAGAAACCCGGCAACTGCTCACCGAATTCAAAATTAGTTTTGCGGCAGTAGATGAAGCTCATTGCGTATCCCAGTGGGGTCATGACTTCCGGCCAGATTATCTCACTCTGGAATGTTTTAAGCTCGATTTCCATATCCCAGTGATGGCGTTGACGGCAACTGCCAACGATTTAACTCGAAACGAAATCGCTGAGAGACTCAAACTGAGTAATGAGCGGCGATTTATCCAGGGATTTGATCGACCGAATATCTATTATCAGATCACATTGAAGGACAACCCGCGCAAACAACTCAAAGCGTTTCTACAAAACCGACAGGACCAGTGCGGTATCATCTATTGTCTTTCCCGTAAAAAAACCGAGCAGACCGCACAATGGCTTTGCACCCAAGGGTTTAGCGCTCTGCCCTATCACGCGGGCCTGCCAACGGCCGAGCGGGACAACAATCAGGATCAGTTTTTAAAATCCGAGTGTCGAATTATTGTTGCGACCATTGCCTTTGGTATGGGCATCGATAAACCAGACGTCAGATATGTGGTGCACCTGGATCTACCCAAAAGTATAGAGTCCTACTATCAAGAGACCGGTAGAGCAGGCAGGGACGGGGCAGCAGCAGATGCTTACCTGCTCTATGGTTTGCAAGATGTTGTACTACTAAAGCAGATGGTGAGTCAAAACGACGATAGGCAAAACCGGATTGAACAGCACAAGCTCGACACCATGCTGGCCTTTTGTGAAACTACGAGCTGCCGACGCAAAGCTCTACTGCAGTATTTCGGTGAGCAAATTGCTGACTGCGGTCACTGCGACACTTGCCTGACACCACCAGAAACCTTTGACGGTACACAAGCAGCCCAGAAAGCACTTTCTGCAATTCATAAAACCGGACAGCGATTTGGCGCTAACTACGTTATCGATGTGCTTACTGGCGTCGAATCCGACCGGATCATTTCTTTTGATCACCACAATCTGAGTGTTTTTGGTATAGGTAAACAACATAGCTATGAGGAGTGGCGAGGGATTCTACGGCAGTTGGTTGTCCGAGGTCTCGTTAAGGTAGATGTCGAAGGATTTAATGGACTACAACTCACCGAAGCCTGTCGGCCCGTTCTGAAGGGAGAACAAAACCTGCTGTTGCAGCAGATAGCGCGGAAGAAAACCCCGGCCAAAGTACGCAACAGACCCACCATAGAAACACTTGATTATGACGAATTGTTATACGAAAGATTGCGTGAATGGCGAATGCAAACAGCAAAACAAAAAGGCCTGCCCCCCTACACCATCCTGCATGACTCAACCTTGAAAGAAATCGCTGCTGTCAAACCTCAAACTGTAGAGTTATTGCTCGATATTAGTGGCATTGGCGCCGCAAAAATCCAACAGTACGGTGAGCCCCTTCTAGAAATCGTTAGCCAAAGAACCTGACCAAAATAGTTTAACTGTCATCTAAGCTCGCTCTGCCCCGTACTCACCGTGTGATCACTACGGTCCTCGTTGTTGCGGGATTATTGCGCCGACACTAGCAAGTTTTGGCATCGAGTTTATTGACGTTCCGCTTTCTCCAGCTATGAAAATCCTCAAGGATCATGTATGCCGAGGGTACGACAAGCAACGTCACGACGGTTGCAAACAACACCCCAAAAGCTAACGACACGGCCATAGGGACAAGAAATTGTGCCTGTACACTTCTATTAAACATCAGCGGCATCAAACCCACAAAAGTTGTCATTGACGTCAAAATAATTGGCCGAGCTCGAGATATCGCCGCCTCTAGCACTGCATCGTGTAAAGATTGCCCCTCAGCCCGCCGACGATTGACATTGTGAACCAGCACCAGGCTGCTGTTGACCACAACCCCAGATGCTGCAATCACGCCCATCACTGACATCATGGCAAGGCCCGCAATGAGATCAAAGGTTTTCATAATTTGGTGACCCCAAATCGCCCCTAACATCGCGAAGGGAATCACGCTCATGATAATTAGCGGCTGAGTATAGGATTGCAGCGGCACAGCGAGAAGCGCATAGATGACAAACAGGGAAATAAAGAACATTGGTATCAGACTCGCTGCTGCTTCCCCTTGTTCTGCCTGTTCGCCTTCAAGGCTATATTTTACTCGTGGGTAGTCATTCAAAATTTCCTGAATCACACCAGCACCGAGCGCACCCAGAACTTCATTTGCAGTAACCTGGGTTCGATCAACATCGGCGATGACATTGACCACCCGTTGACGGTCTGCCCGCTTGATCGAAGAAAACCCGCGGCCCAGGTCTGCAACGGCAACCGTGCCAAAGGGCACCTCTGATCCATCGGCAGTACGAATTCTCATGTCATCCAATGTACCTAACGATTGTCGCTCTGCCTCTGGATAACGCACCATCACGCGCACATCATCCCGGCCCCGCTGAATTCTCTGGGCCTCTTCACCATAGAAAGCCTGACGAACTTGCCGGGCGAGGTTCGCCAGGGTTAGCCCCAATGCTTCGCCACCTGGGGAAATATTCAGTTGCAGTTCCTGTTTGCCGGACCGAAAGCTATCGGTAATATCAATGACGCCGGGATACTCCGCCAGTTTGGCGCGCAACTTTTCAGCAATGTCTCGCAGCTCATCGACACTGTCGCCCTCAAGCTGAATGTCGATCGCATTACCGACGGAAAACAGAGTGGTATTAAATTTCAGTTCCACCGCATCCGGGACTTGCCCGGCGAGTTCACGCCATCGATTGGCAATTTCTTTTGTTTTTAGCTCCCTACTTTGACTCGGCACTAGCTGAAGTGTGACCTCACCCAGGTGACCTCCGCGGTTCGATACCTTAGGCGCTCCTGGCGGACCAACTCCGCTACTGGCGCTGGGTTGATCGCCAACTGCCGACAATATGTGTGTTACCGGCGGCGCCGATGGATATTCTTTCGCGAGCTCTAATGCCAAGCCTTGCGCTGCTCGCTCCAACTTCAGGACAGCTTCCTTCGTCACCGATGCTGGCGTACCCAGCGGCATCGTCAACTGCGCGATCGCCTGATCCGATTCTAGCGGCGGGAACAAGGAAAAAGGTAAGCGCCCGCTTGCCACAATCCCCAGACCCGACAAAAATGCCGCAAGGGCAATCGCCACGGTAATGTATCGAACATTGGTGGCACGAATCACAGAGCTTCGAAAGTTGACGTTGATTAACGTTTCAATTTTTGTCGAGAAGGCTTTCTGAAACTTGATTATTCTGTGCGAGATAACACCTGCGATGCCTGTCTTGTACAAAATGAAAGCCATCACCAATGTCACGCAGGCAAGGTTGATAAAACTTACAATGCCCCAGGCGATTTGGGAAAGAATGATCGCCGAGATAGGGATCATCATTAAACCCACCTCGCCTACTTCGGACTCAACGGTTTGATTGCCCAGGTGCGCTGGCAGAATAACCTGAGATTCGATCAAGGAAAAAATTAGACAGCAAATCACCACCGTGGCAACGACACCAAATATTTGCCCCATGGTGCCTGGCCCTAGCATCAAAGGCACAAATGCAGTGATCGTGGTTAAGACACCAAAAATGACTGGCACGGAAACCTGTTGCGTTCCCTGGATCGCCCCTTCGAGCATATTGCCGGTCTTTAACTGATTAGCATAAACGTTCTCCCCCACCACAACAGCATCGTCCACCAAAATCCCCAGCACCAAAATAAAGCCAAACAGTGAAATGGCATCAATGGACAATCCGAGATTTCCTGCAAGAGCCAGTGCACCTAAAAACGCAACTGGAACCCCAGCGCTCACCCAGAAGGCGAGCCTGGGTCGCAAAAATAGCGCGAGCAGTATGAGCACCATTAAAAACCCTTGCTTGGCACTGCTCAGCAACGTGTCGAGCCTGTCCCGCAACATCTTTGAGCCGTCATTCCAGACGGTGAGTTTAACGCCTTCGGGCATCCGCTCTGGCGCCCGATCGAGATACTCCTTAACAGTTTTGGTGATCTCGATTATGTCCTGATCACCCACTCGAGAAACCCGAATCAGTGCTGCTGGTTTGCCATCAAAGCGAAGTAGCTGATCGGTATCTTCGAACCCATCGACAACGGTCGCCACATCCTTCACTTTTAGGCGAGTACCATCTGGTCGAGTAAACAACACCAGATCTTCGAACTGCGCCCCCCAATAGGCCTGGCCTTTGGTCCGAAGCAAAATCTCTCCCCCTGCTGTTTTAATCGCTCCGCCGGGCAAATCCAGGGATCGCAGTCTGACGGCATTGGCAACCGCCTGGAAACTTAGGTTGTACTGCCGAAGCGCCGCCTCGGATACTTCAATCGACACTTCATAGGGCCGCGTGTTCTTGAGTTCTACCTGAGTCACATTCGGTAATGCAGCAATGTCATCGCGTACCTGTTGGCCGAGAGTTTTTAAAGTCTGCTCATCCTCAGGACCAGTGATGGCAATATCCAGCACCGAGCGCACGACAGAAACTAGGGCCACAATCGGCTTTTCGGTTTCTGCAGGAAAGGTATCGATTGCATCCACCCGGCTCTTGACGTCATCAAGAGCTTTCGATTCGTCGGTAGCCTCAAAGAGTTCTACCTGAACAGAACAAACGCCCTCATTAGAGGTAGAACTAATTTTCTCAATGCCGTCGATCCCCTCTAACTCTTCTTCGATCCGAATACAGACCCCCTGTTCTACCTCTTCCGGTGCGGCGCCCAGATATGGCACAGTGACAGTAATCACTGGTACGCTGATATCAGGCATGGCTTTTTGCGGAATCTGGGTAACAGCCGCCAGACCAGAAAATATGATCAGCAGCATCAGCAAGTTGGCTGCAATATGATTGTTCGCAAACCATCGGATTATCGGATTCATCGCAGCGCCACCTCGTTGCCAGGATTTTGCACCCTCACGCTCATGCCATCTAACGCCGTTTCAAGCGGTGAGATACAAACACGCTCTCCCTGTTTCAGCCCGCCCTTAATATAAATCTGATCCTCGACTTCACGCAGCACCACGACATCTCGAAACTGCAATCGATTCTCGGCATCCACAACATACACCTGAGACTTGCCTCGCAGTGCAATTCTCGGCAGTACCACCACGTCATCAAATGACTGACCTTGAATCTCGGCGCTAACGAATAATCCAATCGACAGCGGCGGTTTTTTGTTACCTGGCTCAAAAGGTGATGACACTCTCGCCACAACATTAATCATTCGAGTCTGAGGATCAATTTCACCTTCGGTGCGAACGACCTCACCCAACCACTGATATTGATCACCTCCGAAGTTGGCTTTCAGTCTCACAGCAGCCAGCTGTTGTTGCGCGGAGGTTGAGTTGCCAGCCAAGGGCACGTTCACAAACTCGAGTTCTTGATCCTTGATCGGTAGACGCACCTCAACATAATCGGTGGCATAGATGGTGGCGACCGGGTTACCGCGTTTGACAAACTGGCCTACGTCCACACGTTTTACTCTGACCCGCCCATCATAGGGCGCTACCATTTTTGTGCGCGCCAGATCTCTGACAGCTTTTGAGAGACGGGCCTTTGATTCCAGTAGCGTCGCATCCGCCACTCGAAAGCGATTAAGGGCGTCGTCGGACTGGGAGTCTGACGTTAGATCCTTCTTCTGCAGGTCTACCTGTCGTGAATTTGCCCTTCGAGCACTATTAAGTTCACTCTCAGCTCGAGCTAACGACGCTTTAGCCTGGACCAGAGCAAACTCGTAGTCGAAAGGCTCTATCGTCAGCAGCAACTCACCTTTTTTAAAGAAACCGCCAGACACCATTGCCGATGAAATACCCACCACTCGTCCAGAAACCTCAGGAGTGAGTTCACTCTCGGTACGAGGAGCGACGGTGCCGTAGGTATTAGCGGTCATCTGAACTGTCTCTGGATTCACCGTCACAACTCTAACCAAAGGCGCTAAAGGCGCGACCGGTTTAGAGTCGAGCTTTGGACCGGAAAAATACAACATAGCCATATTGGCAATACCAAACACCACTACAATCACAGCGATAATCAGTTGTTTCATGTTTTTTCTCCTGAACTTTGCCCCGGAGCCAAAAACCCTGCCTTCGCAAATCGAATCAGTCGCTGAAATTTTTCTTGATAGGTCTCCTCGCTCGGTCCAAGACCTAGCGGCACTTGCAAGGTGAGCGTTTGTAGCATGCCGCCAACGAGAAAATGAAATCGCCAGAATAGTTCTTCCTTTGGTAATTCTGGCAGCACCTTCCCCAATGCACCGACGAAACGCCCTGCGACTTCGCCAAACTCTTTCTCAAGCAGGGGCTTCATCACCGACGGTGGCTCGCTATGGATCCGTCCAATCAGACCCGGTAAATGTTCTATTTCATCGGAAGTTATTAATGGCATCAGGAACGCTCCCAATATGGTTTCTACATCTACTGAACCGGTTTTCTCGAGGGCATCCAGCGCCTCAAGTCTGGCTTTATTAATTGGCGTAACCCGACGATGAATGATCGCCGCAAGCAACCCTTGCTTGGACCCAAAGTGGTAATGGGTCGCCGCCAGATTCACCTTCGCCCGGGCTGCAATTGATCGCAAAGATGTGGCCGCGTAGCCTTTCTCGATAAACAGTGCCTCAGCCGCATCCAGCAAACAGTCTTGTGTTGAAGCCATACTAGTCATTAATTCAAACGTTCGTTTTATTTTCTCAGCATCAACAGAATAAGGCAAGAATTTGATGAATTAGGATAGAATGCGCGGCATGAAAAGTGCCCAAGATGCTTTAGCCGTGCTGCAGGCCGGGAACTCCCGGTATATGAACGGCACCTCTAGCTACGACCCAACCCTCAATGCGGTAGAACGCAGTCGGCTGCTCGAAGGGCAATCACCGTTTGCGGTCGTACTTGGTTGCTCTGATTCCCGGGTTCCGGTCGAGATGGTCTTTGATCAGGGGTTTGGAGATCTCTTTGTGATCCGGGTTGCCGGTAACGTGGTGGCATCCTCTCAGATTGCCAGTGTCGAGTTCGCCACGGAACAGTTTGGCGTGAGACTTGTGGTTGTGATGGGCCATACCAATTGTGGCGCGGTCGCGGCTACCATCGATGCCCTTAGCGCGCAAACCCAATCAGAATCCCTGGGCAACTTGCGATCTATTGTCGACCGTATTCGCCCTGCAGTGGAGGGCTTACTTGATCTTAATCTCGACAAGGATCAACTGATCAAACAAGCCGTGCGCTCTAACGCTCGTATTTCTGCCAATTCACTTCGACATGGATCCCAATCACTTGAACGTTTAAGCGAACACGACAACCTGCTCATTGTCGGCGCTGAGTATTGCCTCGAAACCGGCAAGGTCGATTTTTTCGACGGCGTACCCACATCAAGAACCGACAATGCCACCGTCGCGACGTCGAATAGCCAGGGTGCAATCTCTGGGTATGGTTTTTTCGTCAAACTCGGCCGGGAAACTCGTCAGCTTTGGATCGCCATTTCCAGGGTGCTGAAAATTCGCGAATAGCGTTTTTCGATCTGGGGTCGTGGTAATGCCTGTGATTTCGCAGCCGGCCACACCTGTTAGCAAGCGACGTATTTCTCCCGTCTTGGTGTCGGCCACCAGCAGTTGATTGTTATGCTTGGCTCGCTGCGGCCCATCGGTCATCAAAAATAGTCTGCCATCCGGGTCCGCCCATAAGCCGTCGGGGCTACCGAAGGATTCTTCCTTTGCGTAATGCTTGTCTGAGATTAGAAAGATTTCCCAGGTAAATGTTGTCCCCACAAAGTCGTCGCTATCCCGCCAGCGAATAATATGGCCGTTAGGGTTAGGCGCCTGTGGATTCGCCGCGTTCGGCACCGTGCGTTGCACATTATTGGTTAGCGTACAGTACACATCACCATTGGGTGCAACAGTGGTCCATTCTGGCCGATCCATGTCGGTTGCACCCAATGCTGTGGCAGCAAGCCGCGTGTTGATCAGAATATCTGCCTGATCCTTAAAAGCTGCTAGCTTTGGATTATCCGCGGTCAGGGCCAACCACTCTCCTTTACCCCCTTCATCAAATCGCGCCGTATACAAAACACCTTCATCTAAAGGACTAACCCCCCGCGCTTGCATGGCTTGCCAGTTGTCGGCAGAAACAAACTTATAGATATGCTCAAAACGCTGATCATCACCCATATACACCACAAGCCGCCCCTCAGCATTGACGGCATGACCCGCACCTTCATGCTTGAGTCTGCCCAGGGCGGTACGCTTAACCGGCACTTGATTCGGGTCGAACGGATCGATTTCCATTACCCAGCCAAAACGATTAACCTCGTTTTTAAAGCCTGGGTCCGACAAATCAAAACGCTTATCAAACAGATGCCAGCCATAAAACGCGCCGGTATTATTAAATCCATAACGCTTCTGAGATTCTGTCGGGGTGAACACTCCAGACGCAGCAAAGTACAAATTGAAATTTTCTTCACAGGTGAGATACGTATTCCAGGGGGTTTGCCCGTTCGAACAATTCGCGAAAGTGCCCGCATAAGGATTATTGGCCTGATTCTCTAAGGCTGGATTACCCGCCACAGGGCCACTAAACGTGACCTTGTCGTTGCCATGAATACGCCGCGCATAATCACTCGCGACTCGCTGCCACTTACCATCGACCGAGGCAATTTCCACGACACTGGCGCCGTGAGCATATTGGGAGGTTCTGACATCGGCCAGACTCTCTGGGACAGGCTTACCCAAGACATGAGTGTTTCTACCGTACTCATGGTTCAAGGCAAGCAAGCCCCGCGTGCCATCCTCTGCAATTGGAAAATATGCCATGCCGTCATGGCCAATACCGACCTGCTCCGCCTGAGTCTCGATGGCCGGATGTTGATAAGCAGGGCCGTCTGGTTGTAGTGGCATACCCCAGGGAATTAACACTTCATATTCATAGTCCTCAGAAATCACCGGCATCGGGCCAAAGCCCTTGGCAAAGGGAACCGGGCGAAAGCCCATCAACGGCGTGCCCGACTTTACCGTGGAGCCACAACCCACAAGGAATTGTGCTGCTGCGGCAATGCCACCTTTTAATAGAGTTCTTCGTCGAATTTCCATATTGAATCCTTATCGAACCTACTTAACAAAATAGATAAATGATGAATAAAGACCTAGTAACTCAGTCGCAACCCCAATCGAACTCCTCGCCCCGCTTCCGGCGCCACACTATTTAAGATCGACACGTGGTTGCGCACTTCTTCATTCAGAAGATTATCGCCCTTGGCAAACAGGGTAAGCTCAGCGCCACTTGCCAGAGCCCAGTGATAATCCGCGTAAGCTGAAACCAGCGTGTAGCCAATCGTGGACAGCTCCAAGGGTGCTGTATCATCCTGCTCAAACACATGGCTTAAGGTCATGCCCGTAGACCAGCGTTCACTCTCCCAGTCTACTGCAATTACGATTCTCGCGGGAGACATCCGCGGCACATAATCATCATTGTCGAAGCCACCCCTAACCCTATCCACCGCAATGCGACCGCCAATGCTAGATGTCGCCAATTGCGCCAGCGGAAAATCTAGGCTGGCCTCTAGACCATAGAAGCGAGCATCCTGGCCTCGATAATTGGCTACCTGAACGTCATCGACTAGCGCACCACTTAAGTCGAGATAGACATAATCTCGCACTCGATTATAGAAAGCAGTCATATCGAGCAGCGCTGCGCCGATCGGCAATCGATAACCGATATCCAGATTGCGTGATACTTCGGTGTCTAAATCGATGTCGCCGATCTCGATTAGGTTAGTCGCCGCGTGGGCCACAAGCTCGGTATTGAGGCCACAACCGGCCACATCAACATTGGAATAACGTTCTTCTACTGTAGGAGCCCGTTCCGTTCGACCAGCAGACACGATCAAGCGGGCATCATGATCAAGATCAACAAAGCCGCTGGCAGATACACTAAACACCGTTGCTGATTTTGCGCAGGCCGCGGGATCTAACTCGGCACGCTCCATCCGGCCACCTAGCTCCAGGGTATATCGAGCCGATTGCCAGCGTTCCACGGCAAAGAGTGCGATGTTGCGAATATCGGTTTTAGGGATAAACGCTTCCTCCCCGGTGGCACTGAATTCCGTAGCGTTTACTTGCACTCCCCAGACGCCCTGCCAGCTGCCTCGCTCGCGAGTCGTTAACGAGATACGGCTATCAAAGCCCTGATTTACAAAGCGCGTACCGAGCTCGCTTGTACCGTTCTCAATTTCAAGTTCGCTGTGTTCGTAATCGGTGTAACCCAGATGAAAACGCACGTCAGAGAAAAACCCATCATCAAAGTGGTGATCTGCTTTAAGATCATAGCGCTCTTGTTCCAGTACAAGACGAACCGCAACGTCTTCTTCGCCTTCATGACCGTGGGCACCACCGGGCAGGCCATATTCAGTTTCGAAGCGGTTGTAAGAAAAGCCGACAAAGCCCTGCTCACCAACCCAGGCCACACCAACGGTGCCGCCCTTGCCTTCACCGAAGGAGTTATCGATATGGCCACGGGTTAAAAGTTCAGCCTCGCCCTCTTCGCCCTCATGTTGCAGACCAGCAAGGGCCTCAAGAGCTTCGAGCCTCTCAAGATCAATGGCCGAACCAGGAATATCCACATTGTTGTTCCGTCGGGAATAAAGATCCCCATGAAACGCGATAGAGCCTACACTCGCGTTTACTCCCAGCAAGGTTTTGTCCTCATCACTCACGTTTGAATGGGATTGCTCAAAGATGATTTCTGGCCGCTCAAATAACCGGGTTGGGATGCGTTGATCAACCACATTAATCACACCACCAATCGCGCCACTGCCATAAAGCAAGGTTGCCGGACCCCGTACCACCTCAATACTGTCTGCCAGCAAAGGCTCAATGCCATTACCATGGTCCGGGCTAAGGTTAGCCGCGTCAGACACAAAAACACTATTTTGTAAGACCTGAACGCGTTTACCGCTCTGGCCCCGGATCACCGGCTGACCGACGCCAGGGCCGAAGGACGCGGAATGGACGCCAGGCTGACTGTCCAACGTATCACCTAGGGAATTGGCCGCTTCACGGCGCAACTCCTCGCCCGATAAGACGCCAATATGGAGTGCAGATTCTGCTAGTGGCTTATGAAAGGGGCCGGTAACAACAACTTGTTCAATATTGTGTTCGGCTGCCTGTAAATGTACAGCAGCCAGGCTCGCCAGAAGGCAGCCTGAAATTAACTTCAGCATGAGTTTCTCTCGCGTATATTTCTAGTAAAAGGAAAATAAAAGTACTAGCTGGCAGGCGAGATAGGCGGTGCTCTGGAGCGCAGGTCGAGAACCGAACGCTTGTGGAGAGATTGAACGGTTGCTCTAACCAGGAAAGACTCGGCAGCAACAATTGGAGGTATCACATCGACATTTAGCAGTGCATCGTTGGCGGAAGAACCGCAGATCAAACATGCCTGTTCACCGACGACATTCAAGTGCACGTGATCCACAGCAGACATCGCCTGAACGAAGATCGCAGTCACCAGGAGCAGTGCAATTGCTGTGTACTTTTGAAAGGTCATGTCGTGCGAAACGGATCCGATACCAAGTGATAGATGCAAGTCTAAAACAAATCTAAGCTCTCAATCAAGTTAAGATTCTTCGAGCTGTTGTTTACAGGCAATACACATATCCGCTTCGGGATAGGCTTTCAAGCGGGTATAGACAATGTCCTCGGCACACTCATGGCACTCGCCATATTGCTCTTGATCAAATCGCACCTGGGCGGCCAGCACTGATCGTAGCCTATTTTTCGTAAGGTTACGGTTGGCCACCAAAATGCTCTGATTGTGCATTTCATCCATGCGGCTAAGCCGACCCTGATTATCTTTGAGGTTCACCGGTTTAGAACCGGACTCCGTATCAACCAGTAATTGCTCCAAACTCGCTTTGAGTTCAGCAAGGTCGACGCCAAGAGTTTTCAGTTGCAATTTGGTTAGCGCTTCAGGCATTTGCCCATCATAACGGAATTAGCCTATTGTGCTATTACCCCATGCATTTACCAAAAAGAGAGGAGCAGCAACCCATCCAATTCACCAATTTTTCTCAAGCTGCAGAAAACAATCAGGCGCCCATACTCAAGGAGCTCAAAAAGCACCTGCAGCAGCCCCTAACACTATTAGAAGTTGGCAGCGGCAGCGGCCAGCACGCGATTCGGTTCGCGACAGAATTGCCTCACATCACCTGGCAACCCAGCGATCAGGGTGAGTACTTTGATGGGCTCAAACAGAACTTAAGTCGCTTTGCACCTAGCAACGTTTTTCCGCCCCACTATCTAGATTTAAACGACCCCGGCTGGCCCACACCATTTGACGCGCTCTACTCCGCCAACGTGATCCACATCATGCCTGAGCGTTTGTTACCCCAGATGTTTGCGAGCCCCGCTGATCTGTTGATGTTTTATGGGCCGTATAAATACAACGGCAAGTTCACAAGCGAATCGAATGCAAGTTTTGACGTTTGGTTGAATGAGCGGAATAGTGAGAGCGGGATTCGCGACATTGAATTGTTGTTGGAGCAGGCGGGCGATGCAGGTTATAAGTTGATCAGTGATGCAACGATGCCTGCGAACAATCAGTTTTTGTTTTTTGGGAGGTAGAGGCATCTCTCAGCCAGTGTTTCGATTTGAGCAACAGTAAATCCGACTGCACCCCTGGCATGGGCACAACGGTTAAAGCCTGTCTTTGTGCGTGATGTCACCATCTGCCCAAACTGCGGTGGCAGACTACGGGTAATATCAGAAATTACGGACCCAATTGTCATCGGCAAGATCATCCACCAGGGAACTCGCTGATCGTTGAAAGCCATCTGACGTTAACTGGACTACTTTGGCCAGGTGGCGAGTATCAGGTTTATTTTTCCTATTCTCCAGTCCGGCTCAGTAATCTTGTCGCCAAGTAGATAGCGGTTGTTGGCAAGGGGATCATTCAGATTATCCAGTGTGGCAAACAGATCATCAAAAGCTCGATCATAAGCCTGTTGGGGCTGGGCAAAACCGCAGCGATAGACGCCATTGTTGATGATGGTGTTCGTTTGTTTGTCCCATAAAACCGGAACCGTGCAGCGACCCGTAAAAGTGGCTGCGGCTGCAGTGTATACATCGTGGTATACATCGTGGATATGCGTTGCACCAAGCAAGGCTTCCGGATTACCGAATGTCCGGCCTTCTTTACCCGCGGCGGGTTGTGTGTAGGTGATTTGGGTCTGACAAATTCACCGGCGTCGTTTGATCTACGCAGGTCCTGATCTTGCCATTTTCCCTCGACCAACATACCCACTAGTTTGCCGCAGCTGCGCGGGCCATCAGAATCACCTGATACTTATCCTGCAGTCGTTCTGCAATGGGCTCCCGTTATCTCTTGAGGTGGTAAAACCGTGGTGCAGTAACAGTGGTTCGCCTGAACCGAGGAAGTCGCATAGAAGCTGGGCATTGTTAACAGTAGCGTGAGACATGGGGGTCGGGCACTGTGATCATTGATTGAAATAAGCCAGCTGCACTTGTGCAAGTAGCGGATCCCGGGCGCCTGTGATCTGCCAGTGACCGTTATTTCTCCTACTGATCAGTTCCCCGCTATGATAGGTTGCACGTTTTTGTGTTCTGCCAATTAAAGAAGTCAGGGGAAATTGATGGATGATAAGGTCTGGACGGTAGAGGATTCGGCTAATCTCTACCAGATTGCGGGTTGGGGTAATGGATTGTTTGGTGTCAATCAGGCAGGAAATATTACGGCTATTCCTGATGGTAAAAACGCTATTGACCTGAAGGTACTTTGTGACGAACTGATGTTGGGGGGCATGAGTGCACCGCTGTTGTTGCGTTTCTCGGATATCCTGCAGCAACGGATGAGTCAGATTTACCATCGCTTCCAGACTGCCATCGGTGACGCGCAGTACAGCGGAAACTATTTTGGTGTGTACCCCATCAAGGTCAACCAGCAACGTCAGGTGGTGGAAGAAATTGTCGAGTTTGGTAGTGAATTCAACTGGGGTCTCGAGGCAGGGTCAAAACCAGAACTGCATGCAACCCTGGCATTGCTGGAGGATGTCAGCGGCCTTGTGATCTGTAACGGCTACAAGGACGAGGAGTTTATTGAACTCGCGCTGATAGGCTGCAAAATTGGTAAGCAGGTATTTATTGTTGTTGAGAAACCCAACGAACTGGATCTGATTCTGAAAGTCTCAGAACGCTTGGGAGTCGAACCGCTGATTGGCCTGCGTTGCCGCCTCAGCGCGACCAGTAAGGGACTGTGGGATGACTCTGGTGGTGACAACTCCAAATTTGGCCTCAGCGCAGCGGAACTTAACGATGCCATCGAGAAACTCCGCGGAGCAGGACGTCTGAATTCGCTGCAATTGTTACACTTTCATATCGGTTCCCAGGTTCCACAGATATTGCAAATCAAGCTCGCCATGCAAGAAGCCGCACGCTTTTATGTGGAGATGCGAAAACTGGGTGCACCGATCGCCTATATGGATGTCGGTGGGGGCCTTGGAGTCAACTACGATGGTTCCATCTCTGCCAATATTTCCTCAGTGGACTATTCGCTGCAGGAGTATGCCAACGATATCGTCTGGACCATGAAAAGCGTGTGCGACGAGGAATGCCTGCCGCATCCCAACATTATCTCAGAGTCAGGCCGCGCACTGACTGCTCATCATGCCGTGCTGGTCATTGACGTGTTGGGTGTGTCGAAACGAAGTGGTGAGCGCGCGATTGAGGAACCGTCGGAGACGGCGCCCATCCAGTTGCGACAGCTTTGGCAGGCGGTTCAGGATCTGGACCAGACCAAACCCCGCGAAGCAATACATAATGTGATTTCGTCCCGGGAGGATATCAATCGATTGTTTGCCCTGGGTCACTGTTCGCTGGCAGACCGTGCCAGTGCCGATGAAATGTACTGGCATCTGCTGGGCGTGCTGGTGGAGCGCCTGGATGAAGACGAATTGCAGCAATTGATGCCCGGTATCCATGCCCAACTTGCCGACCGCTATTTTTGTAACTTCTCTCTGTTTCAATCACTACCGGATGCGTGGGCAATCAAACAGGTCTTCCCTGTAGTCCCGATTCATCGCCTGAACAGGAAGCCAGAAAGAAGGGGCATGTTAGTGGATATTACCTGTGACTCGGATGGCAAAATCACACAGTTCCCTCTGGCAGGAGGGTTGTTTGAAACGGTGCCACTTCATGATGTCGGTCCTGATGAGAATTACCTGATCGGTATTTTCCTGACCGGCGCCTACCAGGAAATCCTTGGCGACCTGCACAACCTGTTCGGCGACACCCATGCGGCACACATTCGGATGGATGGCGATCAGTACGAACTTGCCCAGCTTGTCCAGGGTCAAACGGTTGCCGATGTTCTTGAGTCTGTTCAATTTGATGCGGATGTACTGACTGATCGGATGCGCCGCCAGTTGGCGAATGCCAGGAAAGAAGGACTGATCACCGCCAAGGAGTACACGGACTATTTGAATTTCTTCAGGGACGGGCTAAAGGGTTATACTTATCTTGAGCAAACTTGATTTGCCGGCACCCTTGGCATGGCTGTATTTTGGTTTCCCGCCTTTTTGTCCCTGCTAGCGGGTGTAGTGGCAGCAGTGCGTTTACCCCTGCTCGACTCGCGATGAGCGTGAGAGATCATTCGCCTTCAGACTTAAGCCGGTCAGGCTGTACAAAATAATCCACCAGGGAACTCGCTGGTCGTTGAAAGCCATCTGACGTTAACTGGACTACTTTGAGAAGTAGATGCATGGCGACATCAGTACAACCATGTTCGCCCTCACAGTTCACTGGATTACCTACCAGCTGTTGTGTTCACAGAACAGGCGGCATAGGTTATGGAATCTCATCGAAGGCTTGGTACTAAGATGGGGAACAAGGTTGTATTGTTTTCTGGTGTCGTCATTGCTCTTTCCACTGTTATAAACGAAGTATGAGTCTCTAGGAACTAGTACATCAGGTCTTGAACAAAGGTAACTAGTGCGAGCGCCGACATGCCTGCCAACAAAAAAAAATCTGACAAATAGCTCTCCTTGTATCAATCAGCAATGGATTCTAGAATTTTTACGGTGTCGCAAAACGCAAACTTTTTACTTCAGCTCTGCTCTCACTTTTGCGGAACAATTTTGCCTTTTGAGACCACCAGGTCAATGCTTCGAGTATTGCGTATATCCTCCAGCGGGTTGGCTGACAACAAAACCAGATCAGCGCGCTTGCCCACTTCTATCGTGCCCAATTGATCTTCGATTCCGAGAAACTCGGCCGGACGAATCGTTGCCGCTTCTAATGCTTGCAAGGATGTCATACCGGCGCGAACCAACATTTCGAGTTCTCGATGTAGGCTGTAACCGGGTATTGCTAGCCCAATCGGCGTGTCGGTGCCAGCGCCAATCGGTACGCCTGCATCAAGCATGCGTTTAACCATGTGCAGTGAATAGTTGGCGAAACGTAGATCTCGTTGCTCGTAGTCTTGGGGTATAAACGTGTTGGGCTGGCTCCATTCCAGCTGTACTTCCTGAAGCATCGCGCCTAACGCATCATTCCAATCACTCTGCTCGTAGGGTGGCGCGAGGGACAGAGCATTTAGTCTAAGGGTCGGGACCTGTATCGTTTCTGTCAGCTTAGCCAATACTTGCGCACAACGATCTTCATCAAGCGAGGCAATCGCCTCGAGACGTTGTGAACTATGAATGGACGAACGGAGAGCATGCCCTGATTCGATTTTTTTGGTGGTCAACATTTCGACTCGAGCCGCGAGTAGCACCTCCGCATTGGCTGAGCAATCTAACTCAATATTACGCAGATGCTCCATTGTCCCGACCTGGTTGCCGACTGTTGATGCCAGCATGTGCAGGGGAACATGAGACGCTATGGGTAATGACTGTATTGCCGCCTCATCAACCAGTGCAGCAAAAACCTCAGGACTCACCAACTCATAGATTTTGATGAAATCAACGCCGCCGTTCTTCAAACGCCGAACATTTTCTCGTGCCTGTTCAACGTCTGAGTTCTGTGTACCAATCAACGGTCGTGAATTGCCGTCATAGACGACATGTTGACCATCGAGCAGAGGTCCGCTGAAGTAGACTCTGGGTGATATCGCATCAGGTGCACGCATTTTCGCTATCACCGGCATCAAGTCTTGCATCATGCCGCCGGTATCACGAACGCTGGTGATTCCCCAGGATAAAAAAGTTAGCGGCATCAGCTCGGTAAATCGGTCGTCATAGGTGAGGTGGACATGCATGTCCCACAAACCCGGTATTAGATACTTGCCTCGCCCGTCAATGACTCGGCCTGATGGTGTTCGCGCATCAGGTTCAGATGCAGCGGTTGAAACATCAACAATTTCATCGCCCCTTATTATCACTGTCATGTCGTAAAGCAGCCCCTGCTTGGCATCGATGAGAGTGACGTTCGAGATAATGATGTCACTGTCATTCCCAATGGTGTTGTTATTGTTGTTGCTAATATCGCCCGGGTTATCTGGTGCACAGGACGCAACTAATGCGCATAGGATGAGCGTGACGCGTAAACCTAATCGATTCATATGAGTCCTTGTCATAAACGTTGATTTGCTGATCCTACACCGGTGAGCATAGGCGCGGTAGAGCGCTGTTTTAGATGTTTCATCCCGGCTCACATCTCTCTACTATTCGCGTCAGTAGATGCGGAAGAAAAACGATGGCGAAAAAAGTAAACAGAAGAACTGTCCTCAAAGGGTTGGGCGCAGTGACTGGTACAATTGCCTTTCGCGGGTTTGAGGCATCTGCCTCCGCACCAGTTTACTTCACACACGGTGTAGCGAGCGGTGACCCAGTAGCGAACAAAGTCATTCTCTGGAGCCGCGTGGTGCCAGCCAACCCAAAGAACCCGCTAATCAACTGTACATGGCAGATATCTGAATCTTCAGACTTCAAAACGTTAGCTAACGAAGGCGCGATTCAGACTCACTCGACTCGTGACTACACACTCAAGGTTGATGCAACCAACCTGAAGCCAGCAACAGAATATTTCTACCGATTTACCTGCCAGGGTATCCACAGTCCTGTTGGTAAAACCCGCACATTGCCAATCGGTGAGGTCGACTCATATAAAATTGGTGTCGT